>OGHJ01000015.1_pt1 | contig 278641 bp, 240 predicted proteins | sample 1571351 | NCBI WGS metagenome assembly OGHJ01 (sample SAMEA2582037, study PRJEB24529) | metagenome | biome: Human gut stool | place: China | collected 2011 | reverse complement strand
ACACTAGGAATAAGAACGAAGATTTAAGGAGAATCAAGGCCGGAGCACAAACTAAAACTAATGATTGCTTGTTATTTGCTATTTTTTGCTACATTTGCACCGTGAAATGAACGCTACTCCCCAAGTAGCCTCAACCCACCTCTGGCATATAATTATATACATTCTCAAAGCAAGACTTATTTACCACCGTCATTTTCTCCAACGAGAAACTTCTCAGATAAATCTGGGTTGTCTTGATGGATTTATGGCCTAATAACTCGCTGATCATCTCTATGGGGACATTTTGTTCCTTCAATGACATGGCAAAGGAATGACGGATCGTGTAAGAAGTCACATCCGAGACTATTCCGGCAACCTCCTTCAACGTCTTCAAGTTCCGGTTAAACCGGGACAAGGCCGCATTGTACTCGAGATATTCCTCATGGCCGTTCTTCGTCCCACTTAAAAAGGGAAATAAATAGCCGGAGCCTCCCGCCCTCTCACCTGCCAGCTCCTTATACATAGCTTCCGCCGTATCCAAGACCTCCAACCGCATAGAGGTCCCGGTCTTCTGGCGATTGTAATCCAATATGCCGTTCTTGATATTACCCCTATTCAAATGGGCGAAATCAACGAACGACATTCCCCCATATTGAAACATCAAGCAAAGGGCCAGTTGTGTCTTCCTCAACTTCTCTCCTTTTACCGGGACAGTCATCAGGCGATTCAAATCACCCAGAGGCAAGGATTTCTTGCGCTGGCTTTCCACACCCGTAAAAACCCCCTTGAATAATGAAGGGATAAACGCCGCCTCGCCATTCTCCACCGCCTTGTTATAGATACAACGCAAACGGCGGATATACGTGGAGACCGTATTACGCATGCAGCCTTTCTCCAACAAATAAGCCTCGTACCGGCGAAGAGTATCCTTATTTATATATGTATATGGGATACGATCCGTCCCGCTATACCGTATAAAAGAGTTCATCGCATCCTGATAACTTTTCGCCGAGGAATACCGTCCTTCCTTTTGTAACAGACTTATATACTCTCGCATCCCTTCCACCAAATCTTTCTCATCCATATCTCTCTATTTTAAATTCCAACTGAAAACAAACACGCGAAATTAGACATCCTGACAAATTATATCTTTTGCGGCAAGTTGTTTTATTGACGAATAGCCACTATATTTGTACGTTGTTTTAAACAGAGTACAGACTAAATTAAAAAGTAAAGCATATGCACAATTGGTTTGAATGTAAGGTCTCTTACGAGAAAATGCTGGAAAATGGCATGCAGAAAAAAGTAACCGAGCCTTACTTGGTAGACGCCCTGTCTTTTACGGAAGCGGAAGCTCGCATCATCGAGGAGATCCGCCCCTTCATCACGGGTGAATTCACGGTAACAGACATCAAACGAGCTCGTTTATCCGAATTATTCTTCAACGAGAATGGTGATCGGTTCTATAAGATCAAGGTTTATTTTATCACGTTGGACGAGAAGAGCGGAGCGGAAAAGAAAACCGCCGCACAAATGCTTGCCCAAGCCACTACGCTGAAAGAGGCCATCGCCGTATTGGAAGATGGAATGAAGGGTACATTGGCGGATTATACCATCGCCTCGGTAACGGAAACCCAGTTGATGGATGTATTCCCATTCGATGCGAACAGTATTCCCGGCGAGAAGAAAAGTGGCGAGGAACTGATAGCGGAGCAAAAACAACAAGCTGAACAAAGAGGATAAAAACATGAGTATCGCTCAAAACATAGTACAACTGAAAACGTCGCTCCCGCAAGGGGTGACGTTGGTTGCCGTCTCTAAGTTTCACCCGGTGGAGGCTCTATGGGAGGCTTACAACGCCGGACAGCGGGTGTTTGGCGAAAGCAGGGCACAGGAACTGAGCACCAAGCAAAAAGTACTACCTGAGGATATCGAATGGCATTTTATCGGCCCGTTACAAAGCAATAAGGTAAAAGATATCGCTCCTTTTATTCATTTGATCCATAGCATAGACTCCTTGAAGCTTTTGGCTGAGGTGAATAAACAAGCGAAAAAATACGACCGCACGATCCGGGTATTATTGGAGATCCATGTGGCGCAAGAGGAATCCAAGCACGGACTCAGTCCTGAGGAATGCAAGGAGTTGTTGCGTGACGAGTCCTTGGCCGAATTCCAGCATATTCGTATTTGCGGATTGATGGGCATGGCTACCAATACCGATGATACGGGGTTGATACGGGAAGAATTCCGCAAGATCCATGATTTATTTATCGAACTGAAAGAGACGCTCTGTAAAGATAATGTCGATTTCAAGGAGATATCCATGGGGATGAGCCACGATTACCCGATCGCTATCCAAGAAGGAAGCACCTTGATACGGGTGGGTACCAGTATCTTTGGCGAACGGGAATATTAAAGTAATTATTAAATCTAAATATAGGCAACATGATTGACATTAAAACCCAATATGCGGGGTTAACACTTCGCAATCCGATTATCGTAGGGAGCTCCGGACTCACCAATAAGGCGGAACGTAACAGGGATTTTGAGAAAGCAGGTGCTGGAGCTATCGTATTGAAATCTCTTTTCGAAGAGCAGATCGAGATGCAGAGCGAGGCTTTGATGCAAGACTCCGATTACCCCGAAGCGGCGGATTATATCCGTGGTTATGTAAAAGCGAATCAAGTAAATGATTATCTGGAACTGATCAAGAAGAGCAAGGAATTATGTACGATCCCCATTATCGCCAGCATCAATTGCTATAAGGCGGACGCTTGGATCGACTTTGCCCGCCAAATTGAGTTAGCGGGAGCGGACGCTTTGGAATTGAACGTGTTCTTCATGGAAACCGAGCTGACCGAAGATCTCGAGAGTATCCGGGATACGTATGTCAGTATCATCCGCAAGGTAAAAGAGACCGTATCGATTCCGGTTATCATGAAGATCGGAAAGAATTACAGCAATATTCCTTCACTGGTTAATTTGTTGAAAGTAAACGGTGCTGATGGTGTCGTGCTATTCAACCGTTTCTACCAGCCGGATATCGACATCAATAATATGCAGATCGTTTCGGGTAATGTATTTAGCAATCATTCCGATTTGAGTGACACGATTCGCTGGACGGCTATCGTATCCGGAAAGATCCCGGGAATCAGTATCGCTTCCTCTACCGGTGTGCATGATTGGGAAGATGTCGTTAAATGTCTATTGGCCGGCGCTTCCGCCGTACAGATGTGTAGCGCTGTCTATACACATGGAGCGGAAATCATCTCCCAAGTATTGACTTGCGTGGAAGAGTGGATGCATCAGGCACATTACCAATCCCTTTCCCAATTCCAAGGCAAATTGAATTACGCCAATATCCCGAACCCGGCGATGTATGAGCGTTCACAATTCATGAAATATTTCTCCAACAGAGATTAAAAGAAATACCTAGTAGTAGAGACGGGGCGTGCCCCGTCTCATCACCGTCTGAATAGTATCTTTAAGTTACCATTTAGCTGGGATGAGACGGGGCACGCCCCGTCTCTACTATAGGGTAATATACAATAGTCTTAATTATTTTCCACTAGAAAGTATTTTTATTGAAAAATAGTTATATCTTTGCATCATCAAACAAGTTATAAAGAAATATGGAACCAATTTGCGCCATAAAGGATATCTATAAGATACTGTACCAGTTCGAGAAAAATTTCTCGGAAGTACATGCTATTACCATCAACGAGGCCATGTTGCTTTGTTGCTTAAAGGATAATGAGGCAAAGTCGGCGGGAATGATTTGCGATTATATCGGTCTTTCAAACTCCCGGGTCTCAAAGGTGATCACCTCTGTCGAGAACAAGGGGTTTATCCGCAGGAACATCAATAAAGAGGATAAGCGGCAAATGTTTTTCTCGCTCACCCCAAAAGGGAAAGAGAAAATACAACAGATGATGCAGGCCGAGCTAAACATGGACAGCCTGTTCAATCAACTCAAAGAATACATACAAAAGGGATGAATCCCTTTTTTTAACTAATTATTGTCTACTAACAAATATGTATAATATAAATTAAATATAAACGGATATGAAGTACTTGATTATTGGAGGTGTAGCCGGTGGAGCTACCGTAGCAGCCCGGCTGCGTAGAATGGACGAGAAAGCGGAAATCATCCTTTTCGAACGTGGAAAATATGTTTCTTACGCAAACTGTGGATTACCTTATTATATAGGAGACACGATCAACGACCGGAATAAATTATTCGTACAAACCGTGAAAGGCTTCACGGATCGATTCCGCATCGATATCCGTACGGAGCAGGAAGTGACCCGAATCCTTCCCGAATCCAAGCAAGTGGAGGTAAAGAAACTCGGCACAGGAGAAACCTACACGGAGACTTACGATAAACTAGTGCTCTCTCCCGGTGCGGAGCCTTTGCGTCCACGCATCGAAGGAATCGAGAGTAAAAAGATATTCACGTTACGTAACGTGCCGGATACGGACACGATCAAGAATTACGTGAACACGGAAAAGCCCCGTACCGCCGTTGTTGTAGGGGGTGGTTTCATCGGCTTGGAGATGGCGGAGAATTTGCATGAGCTGGGTATCCACGTCACTGTCGTGGAAATGGCTAACCAAGTGATGGCACCCCTCGACTATTCCATGGCCGCTATCGTACATCAGCAATTGATCGGCAAGCAGGTAGGCTTGATGCTGGAAGATGGCGTATCTCGTTTCGAGGAGACTTCCGGAGGCGTGACCGTTCATTTGAAAAGTGGGAAGCAGATCCCGGCGGATATGGTTTTATTGAGTATCGGTGTCCGTCCGGAAACCCGATTGGCCAAAGAAGCGGGACTTACGATCGGAGCACTCGGCGGTATCGCTGTCAATGAATATATGCAGACCTCGAACCCGGATATTTATGCGTTGGGAGATGCCGTGGAAGTACGCCACCTCGTGACAGGCAAACCAGCCTTGATCCCATTGGCGGGTCCGGCGAATAAGCAAGGACGTATCGTAGCCGATAATATCGTATCCGGCAATAAGGAAACTTATGACGGGACGATGGGAACCTCTATCGCCAAGGTATTCGACTTGACGGTCGCCACGGCGGGAGCTAACGCTAAGCTGTTGAAACGGGAAGGAATCGCTTATCAATCCTCCTATACGCATGGAGCCTCGCATGCGGGATATTACCCGGGAGCCGTGCCTTTATCGATCAAGATATTGTTTGCGCCGGAAGACGGACGACTGTTAGGGGCGCAAGTCGTAGGTTTCGGAGGCGTAGACAAACGGATCGAGATGTTAGCGCAAGTGATCCAGCGGAAAGGTACGGTCTATGACCTGACGGAGTTGGAACATGCGTATGCTCCTCCTTATTCAGCCGCTAAAGATCCCGTAAATATGGCCGGGTTCGTAGCGGAGAACCTGCTTACGGGAAAAGCGAAAGCGATCCAGTGGAGAGAGATCCAGAACTTATCGCCAGATACCGTACGTATCGATGTCCGTACCCGTGACGAGTACAGCTTAGGGACAATCCCCGGCTTCATCAATATCCCGGTTGATGAGTTAAGAGAACATTTGGCGGAACTACCCAAGGATAAACTGATCGTAGTGACTTGCGCCGTTGGATTAAGGGGCTATTTGGCTTATCGCATCCTGACTCAAAATGGCTTCACGAATGTCCGAAACCTATCCGGTGGTTACAAGACTTGGAGTGTAGCGACAGCAAAGATCAAGAATGAGCCGGCCTGCGCACCTTGTTCGTCCGAAGCTGTTTCTGATAAGGCATCTGGTAAAAGTAGCTCTTGCAAATCGACTCCGGCAGCTACAGCGATTAAGGTAGACGCTTGCGGATTAATGTGTCCGGGACCGATCATGCAGTTGAAAAAGAACTATGAGAACTTGCGGGAAGATGAGTCATTGGAAATCACCGCAACAGATCAGGCTTTCGGAAAAGATGTCTCTTCATGGTGCAAGATAACCGGGGCAGAGTTAGTCTCTCTGGAAAATAAGGGAGGCACGATCGCCGCCACGGTACGAAAAAAAAAAGCTGAATGCAAAATAGCGACAGGTGGTAATAGTGCCGACAACAAGACATTGATCGTTTTCAGCGATGACCTCGATAAGGCGTTGGCCTCATTCGTCATAGCGAACGGGGCTGCCTCCACCGGAAAGAAGGTGACTATGTTCTTTACTTTCTGGGGACTTAACGTGATTAAGAAACGGGAAAAACCTGCCGTATCAAAAGATATCTTCGGCAAGATGTTTGGCTGGATGCTTCCGGCAAATAGCGAAAAGCTGAAACTATCTAAAATGAATATGGGTGGAGCCGGCAGTTGGATGATGCGCCTTATCATGAGGAAGAAACGGATCGACAGCTTGGAAAGCCTTATGGCACAAGCCGTAGAGAATGGTATCGAGATGATCGCCTGCACGATGAGCATGGACGTAATGGGCGTCAAAAAAGAAGAACTGATGGATAACGTTGTCCTAGGAGGCGTAGCCACCTATCTGGAACGTGCGGAAGACGCGAACGTAAACTTATTCATCTAATTCATTCAAAAAAAATATCCCAGCATATCCACAATAAGGACAATGCTGGGATATTTTATATAAATGATCTGATGCTTATTTAATCATATCAAACCCAGTGTAAGGGATCAACGCTTTCGGGATGCGGATACCTTCGGGGGTTTGGTTGTTTTCCAATAAGGCGGCTACGATGCGAGGTAAAGCCAAGGCACTACCATTCAAGGTATGGCAAAGTTGCGTTTTCTTATTCTCGTCACGATAGCGGCATTTCAAGCGGTTGGCTTGATACGTATCGAAGTTGGACACGGAGCTAACTTCCAACCAGCGTTGTTGTGCCTCGGAATACACCTCGAAGTCAAAGCAAAGGGCAGCCGTGAAACTCATATCACCCCCACAAAGACGAAGGATGCGATACGGCAACTCCAACTTCTGAAGTAATCCCTCCACATGATTCAACATCTCTTGGTGAGATTGCTTAGAGTGCTCCGGTTTATCGATCCGAACCAACTCCACCTTAGAAAATTCGTGCAAACGATTCAAACCGCGTACATCCTTGCCATAAGAACCTGCCTCACGACGGAAGCATTGTGTATAAGCGCAATTCTTGATCGGTAACTGCTTCTCATCCAGAATGACATCCCGGTAAATATTTGTCACGGGCACCTCCGCCGTCGGGATCAAATATAGGTCGTCTACCTCGCAATGATACATCTGTCCCTCCTTATCTGGAAGCTGTCCCGTACCATAACCGGAAGCCGAGTTCACCACCGTAGGCGGCATGATCTCCAAGTAACCGGCGTCACGGGCCTCATCCAAGAAGAAGTTGATCAACGCACGTTGCAAACGAGCGCCCTGTCCTTTATAGACCGGGAAACCTGCTCCCGTGATCTTAACACCCAGATCGAAATCAATCAAATCATATTTCTTCGCCAATTCCCAGTGCGGAAGAGCGTTCTTCGGAAGTTCCGTTTCCATACCTCCCATTTTCTCCACCACATTGTCCTCGGCGCCAACACCCTCGGGCACCTCATCATAAGGTACGTTCGGGATCGTATAAAGTAAGTTCTGCAGCTCCTCGGCAGCCTGATCCATCTCAACCTGCAAAGCCTTGCTCACCTCCTTGATCTCGGAAACATGTTTCTTAGCGGCCTCCGCCTCTTCCTTCTTGCCCTCTTTCATTAATTGTCCGATCGACTTAGAGGTTGCGTTTACCTCCGCTAGGTTCTTATCTAATTGATTTTGTGCGATACGTCTTTTATCATTCAATTCCAACACTTTATCGATGCTTTCTTTCGCACCCTTAAAATGTTTCTTTTCCAGTCCACGGATTACGGCATCCGTGTTTTCAGCGATTAATTTGATTGTCAACATATTCTATTTATGTTTAATAGTTTTTCTAAGACGCGAATTTAGTAATTTTATTTTACCCTACCACCCGTTAACCAAGTTCTTGTATAATAAGGTTCGCTAAGGCTACTTACCATCACGCCGCTAGAAGTACTGGTATGGATGAAGCGCCCATTTTTCAAGTAAATCCCCACGTGATTCGGAACGCCACGTTTCCCGCCACGACCCGTCTTGAAAAATACCAGATCTCCTTCCTGCAATTTGGCACGACTCACTTTCTTGCAATTATACTTCAGCATATCCGCCGAGGAACGAGCCAGCTGCTTTCCGTATACCTCCCGATAAACGATCGATACGAAACCGGAGCAATCCACGCCCCGTTTAGTGCTCCCTCCCAATTTATGACGTACACCCAACCAACGAGCCCCCTCGTTGTACAAGAATATATTATCTTCCGGTGTGATACGTACCCCATATAAGCGAGCCAACTCCTTCGGTCCCTTGAAATCGGCGGGCAAAGCTACTTTTTGTTGTTTTTTGCTACCGCACGAGGTCAGACATATAAGCAGGATAAAGATCCGGATAAACCCTAAAGGAATGCTATTCTTCATATCGTTTTCTCTTAATTAAGGCACGAATATACACATAAAGTTTAGAATGCCCATTATAAGGTTCCTACAATGGGCATTGTAAGGTCGTTAGAATGCCCATCGTAAGGAGCTTTGAATGGGCATCCAAGTTCAAGAAGGTTGAGCAGCTTTCAGATAAGCGTTGAACGCCTCTTTGTAGGCATCCGTCACATGGATGATCTCCTTCCCGATATAAACGCAATTATTCCGGTCGACGGAGCGGATCTTATCCAACGCCACGATATAAGAACGATGGACCCGCATAAAGCGACCGGAAGGCAACATCTCTTCCATGGCCTTCATCGTCACGTGGGTGATAAGCGGACGGGCCTCCCCTTCCAGATAGATCATCACGTAATCCTTCAAACCCGTCACGTATAATATCCGGGAGATTTCCACCTGCCGCAACTGGCTATCCACCCGCACGAAAAGGCTACCTCTCTCCTCCTTCACGCTACTCATCTCAAACCATTGGCGGGCCTTCTCCGCAGCTCCGAGAAACTTATGGTATCGGATGGGCTTCAGCAGGAAATCGAGGGCATTCACCTCATAGCTATCAAAGGCATACTCCTTAAAGGCGGTCGTGAAGATCACCCTCGTACCGGGGGGCACCATGCGGGAGAGGTTCAGCCCGTCCAGATCCGGCATCTGAATATCCAAGAAAAGCACGTCCACCGAAGACTCACGCAACGTGGAGAGTGCCAGTACCGGATCATTGAAGGAAGCCGCTAGCCTCAGATAAGGCGTACGGCTTACGAAGTCCTCCAGCATCTTCACCGCCAAGGGCTCATCGTCTACGATCATGCAAGTCAGTGTTTTCATAAGCAGTCTCGAAGTGTTATTTGAACAAAGTAACTATTTTCCCGGAGCTCCTGATCATATCGGTAACGACCGGGATAAGCCAGATCCAGCCTACGCCTCAGGTTTTCCAACCCGATCCCCGATCCGCTACGGTTCACATCCGGTTTCGGATGGTCGCTATTCTCGCAGGTAAAAACAAGGTCATCTCCTTCCGCCTTGAAACGAATACGTACGAACGACGACTTACGGCTATTCACGCCATGCTTGAATGCGTTCTCTATCAAAGAAATAAACAAGAGCGGAACGATCCTCATCGGTTTAATCGGAATCTGCAAATCTACTTCCACGGTAGCCAACTCATTGCAGCGTAATCTCATCAGCTCGATGTAATTATTCATGAACTCGATCTCGCCTTCCACCGGTACCAGCTCATGGTTCGACTCATAGAGCGTATACCGCAGCAAATCGCTCAATTGCCCGATACTTTCTTGCGCCGTATCTTGGTCTATCTGGACCAAGCTGGAAATATTATTCAAGGTATTAAAGAGAAAATGCGGATTCAACTGGTTCTTCAGCCAAGCCAGTTCCGCCTCGGCGTTTTTCTGCCGTTCCTCTTTCAAACGCATCTGCATATCGCCCCAGCGTACGATATAACGGAATCCCACGGCACATCCAACCACTAGCAAATGTAAGAAGAACGCTCCGAAAGCGACCATATACATTCCCGAACGCCATTCGTCCGGGAAATCCGCCTTAGGAGAAAATATCCATAGGTTAGCCCCCGTGATCAATAGCAAATTCATCAAACCAAAGAGCATCTTCCGATCCCGATAAAGCAAATAGGGAACCAATACATAGAAATTAGCGGTGAAAACAATAGCCAACGGAGTAATGAACCCCGTATTAATCTTCCACACCTCGAAAGCCGAACTCGGATTAAAGCGTATGAAAAAATCGATCGCAGGAGGAATCAGCCATAAGGTGATCCACAATAAAGCCTGTCCTCCCGCCAATATATAATCTTGCCTCGTGAATTTCATAATACCGTTTTTTATAAAAGTAAGCGAATCTAACGCCTGCGCCTATGAACGCAAGCGTTTATTCGACGAGTAGCAGGGTCGCTTTAGACGAAAAAAGAATTATCGTTTCTGGATACGAGCCGCATAGCCTCCACCGGGAGCCATACGGATCTTTAATTTGCGATCTGTCGGGACTGGGATTACCTCTTTCTTATAATCACGGGCAGCACGATCGGCATTTATGCCATCCTTGAATAATTCCAAAGTATAATCACCTTCGCCCAAGAAAGACAGGTCTAAATCCAGCTCCCTCGGCGTCCAGTTGGTCAATGCCCCGATATACCAATCATTACCATGACGGCGGGCGATCGCTACATACTCGGAGACCTTTCCATCCAATGAGACCGTCTCATCCCAGATAGTGGGAATGTTAGAGATAAACTCCGTACATTCCTTTTCCCTCCTGTAATTAGACGGGGCATCGCACAACATATTGAAAGGAGACTCGAAGATCACGTAAGTAGCCAACTGGCGGCAACGGGTTCCTTGGCTCATCGGCTCCGAGTTTACCGGGCGATAATTACCTTTAACGGCGTTACGCATAGCGCCTTGCGTATAATCCATCGGGCCGGCGATCATACGGATGAATGGGATCGTGACATCGTACGTCACCATATCGTAAGACTCTGGAGACCATTTCAGTTGCTCCAAACCATTCACGCCCTCATAGTTCAATACGTTCGGATAGGTCCGTTGAAGACCTGTCGGCTTGAATACGCCATGGAAATCCACTAGCATCTTATATTTAGCGCATACCTCGGAGGCCTCATAAACAAAGTTCACCATTTCCTGATCGTCACGATCCAAGAAATCCACCTTGAAGCCTTTCACGCCCATATCCGAATAATGCTTCACGACATTCTCCATATCACGGGCGAAAGCCCAATAACCCGCCCAAAGGATAATTCCGACATTCTTGGACTTACCGTAATCCACCAATTCTTGAAGATCGATCTCCGGTATTACTTGCATCATGTCCGCTTGCAGGTTCACGGCCCAGCCCTCATCCAAGATTACGTACTCGATACCATGCTCGGCGGCGAAGTCTATATAATATTTATAAGTAGGATTATTGATTCCGGCACGGAAATCCACACCGTATAGATTCCAGTCGTTCCACCAATCCCAAGCCACCTTACCCGGCTTGATCCAAGAGATATCGTTTACCCGGGAGGGAGAAGCCAGACGGTAGACCATATCGCAATCGGCCAACTCCTTATCATTCCGGGAGATTATAAACGCACGCCAAGGGAAAGAACGGGTTCCGGATGTTTTGGCGATATAGTTCTCACGCTCTTTCACCAACATCTGTAACTGATTATGGCCGCCTTGCTCCTTCACTTTCGGATAAGGCGCATGAACCGCTTTCAAGGAAGGTTTTCCTGTCTCGTTATTCAAGAACATCCCGGGGAAATCCTCCAGATCGGCTTCCGTGATACAGACCTTGCGACCGTCTCCCAGATCCACCAAAAGAGGCAGGATCTTCAGGCGTTTATCATTCAGGCTTGTGATCGTCTCGTTTACGTAGGGCTGCTCGAAGGAGTTGAAGAATTGCTCCTCGAACGTCGGCTTCGTACTATTCACGTAAGCGGTGAATGTCTTATAATCCGAGGGGAAGTTATAGACGGCCTCCTCGTCGGCGATAACGATCGGTTCCTTTCTTTTCGTCGTGAAACGGTAAGCGACTCCATCGTTATACACCCTAAAAACCAGCCCGTAGTTTCCCCGGAACGAGATTTGCATCTCATTATAGATATCCTTTACTACGTCCTTCTTATAGAACGGAGAGGGTATTTCCTTGTCTACCGAGGTCTTCGTCACTTTCAAGACTTTCGGGTTAGCACCAAGTACCTCACCTCCTTGTAAAGTCATAGATACGGTAGAATTCATCACCTCCGAATGATCCTGTACGATAGCGAAAGTGACTTTATCGGCTACCGTAACCTCCACCTTTATATCCCGGTTCGGAGACTGGACTTGGTAATTCTTCTGGGCGATCGACGGGATAGCGCCCATTAAAAAGAGAAAAGCAAATAGAATGTTTTTACTCATGGTTTATTGATTTAAGTTTGTTTATGAATACAAATATATATTATCTTTGTCATATTCATAACAAAAAACAAATAATACCGAAATGATGAGACTTCACAAAATCCTCTTAACGCTCGTATGTTTCACGGTTCTCTCCGCTCACGCACAATGGAAATGGCTCAACCCGCTCGAATGTGGATTCCCTGTCATACAAAACCAAGGATGGACCGAAGAGATCGGAGACCGTTACGTTCGGCTTCCCCAAAGAGCCGAAGGCAAGGTACGTAAACCCGTCTGGGATTTATCCCGCAACTCCGCCGGTTTGGCAATTCATTTTTTCAGCAACGCCCCTGAACTAAAAGTACGCTATCAAGTAAGCGGACCGCTGAATATGCCACATATGCCCACGACAGGCGTATCCGGTGTAGATCTATATAGTATCGATAGCGATGGCCAATGGAGATTTTATTTCGGCGGTTATCCTTCCGGAGATACGCTTCAATATCATTATACGAACATAGGCAAAGATCTGTATCATGACAGGGGCTATGAGTTCCGCCTCTATCTGCCTCCTTATAATACGATAAAGTGGTTGGAAATCGGCGTGCCCGAAAACGATGAGCTTACGTTTATCCCCGTATCGCCCGAGAAACCGATTCTTTTATACGGAACCTCGATCGCCCAAGGCGCATGCGCCTCTCGCCCGGGCATGACTTGGGGCACGATCTTGCAGCGTTCTCTGGGATATCCGCTTATCAACCTAGGCTTCTCCGGTAACGGACGTTTAGAGAAAGAGGTATTGGATTTTATTTGTGAGATAGACGCACGCCTTTATATCCTTGACTGCCTGCCCAACCTCACGCCAAAGAGCAAAGATGAGATCACGCAACTCGTATCGGACGCAGTCAAGCAAATACGTGCCACCCACTCCTCTCCGATCTTATTAGTGGAGCATGCCGGATATAGCAACGCACCCGCCGACGATACGAAGTTACAAGATTATACACGCATGAACGAAGGAGCTAAAAAAGCATTCGAGGAATTGCAGGCACAAGGGATAAAGGATATCTACTACCTTACACGAGAAGAGCTGGGACCGCACCCGGACGCTTGGGTAGATTACGTCCATCCTTCCGACTGGGGCATGGAAACACAGGCGAATGCCGTAGAGCGGAAAGTACGGGAAATATTACGCATCCCCGAAGGAGACCTCTCTACTACAAAGCCTGTCACCCAGCGCCGGGAACCCAATAATTACGAATGGCAAAAACGTCACCGGGATATTCTCTCGCTGAATCAAAGCAACCCGCCTCGACGGGTGATCCTAGGTAATTCCATCACGCATTTCTGGGGAGGAGAGCCCAAAGGACCGTCCGTGCGAGGTATGGAAACATGGGAGAAAATCATGCGTCCGGCTGGATTCCACAATCTCGGATATGGTTTCGACCGTATCGAGAACGTACTTTGGAGAGTCTATCATGGTGAATTGGATGGATACAAGGCTGAGGAAGTAGTATTGATGATCGGCACGAATAACATCGGAATCAACAATGACAACGAGATCGTGGAAGGCATTCGTTTCTTGCTTTCCGCCATCAAGCAACGGCAGCCGGAGGCCAAGATCAAGGTAATCGGCATCTTACCCCGCCGCAACCAAGAAGAACGGGTAAGGAATCTCAATCTCCGCATCCGTCAAATGGCCGAGACCGGATGGTACACGTTCAAGAACCCGGGTACGAAGTTGCTTCAGGAAGACGGCAAGATAAACGAATCCTTATTCTCAGACGGATTACACCCGAACGAGGAAGGCTATAAACAAATCGTGGACGAGATCGCCCATTAAGCGATAGTCCCTTTACTCACGAATCAATCCGAGCAACATACGCAACGCCGCCTCTGCCGATAAGCGAATGTTCTCCATACGAGGATTCTCCCCGAAATGATAGCACTCGGAGAGAATCCTCTCCTTATAAGCGGCGGCAATCCATACCGTTCCCACCGGTTTCGAGGGAGTCCCGCCTCCCGGCCCGGCGATCCCGGAGGTAGCGACGGCACAATCACATCCCAATACCCGCATAGTTCCACGGGCCATCTGCTCCACGACCGGCTGGCTTACGGCCCCGAAAGTGTTCAAGTCCGCCTCGGAGACACCGAGCACATGATGCTTCACCTCATTGCAATAGGCTACCACGCCCCCGGTGAAGTATTCCGAACTGCCCGCCATAGAGGTTATCATGCTGGCAATCTTTCCGCCTGTACAACTCTCTGCCGTACCCATCATCAGGTGTCCTGATTTGAGTGCGTCCGCTACTTCTAACTCTATTGGTAAATCATCTACTTCCATTGTTATAATGATACTAGGAGTTTCATTATGGGAAAACAATAGTTTCATTAGGAAGAAACTTTTGTTTTCCCTAGAAGAAACTTTTGTTTCTCTATAGTAAAACTATTTTCCTATAAGACAACTCTAGAAAAAGGAGCGGCATCCATCGGACAGAACTCCTTATCCATATACTTATAATATCCCGTGATAGCTACCATAGCGGCGTTATCCGTGGTGAACGAGAACTTCGGGATATGCACTTTCCAGCCATAACGTTTGGCGTGATCCAAGAATGCCTCACGCAAACCGGAATTGGCCGATACACCTCCGGCGACAGCTACTTCCTTTATATGCAAATCCTTCGCCGCCTTACGCAATTTACTCATCAAGATATCGATTACCGTAGCTTGCAAGGAAGCGCATAGGTCTCGCTTGTTCTTCTCAATAAAATCCGGATCATCTTTCAAATGATCACGCAAGGTATATAAAAAGGAGGTCTTCAGGCCACTGAAGCTATAATCATATCCGGGGATATGCGGCTTGCTGAACGTAAAGGCATTCGGATTACCCTCGTTCGCCAAACGATTCACGACTGGGCCACCGGGATAACCCAGTCCCATCACCTTGGCGCATTTGTCGAAAGCCTCTCCCGCAGCGTCGTCGATCGTCTGGCCGATCACCTCCATATCATTATAAGCGTTCACCTTTATGATTTGCGAGTTACCGCCCGAAACCAACAAGCAAAGGAAAGGAAACGAGGGAGCATGGTCATCGTCCGGAGTCTCCTTGATAAAATGAGCCAACACGTGAGCCTGTAAATGATTGACCTCGATCATCGGGATATCCAAGGAAGCGGCCAACCCCTTGGCGAACGAGGTCCCGACCAATAAAGAACCCATCAAACCCGGCCCACGAGTAAACGCCACGGCACTCAACTCGGACTTATCGATGCCGGCACGCTTGATGGCCTCGGCCACTACCGGAATGATATTCTGCTGATGGGCACGGGAAGCCAACTCGGGGACAACCCCGCCATAGGCCTCATGAACGGCTTGACTGGCTATTACGTTGGACAGCATCACGCCGTCACGGATCACCGAAGAGGAAGTGTCATCGCAAGAAGACTCGATTCCTAATATTGTTATACTCATATCTTCGTCTTTTTTTCCGCGAATTAACGAAATCTATCGCGATATTGTTGTAGATTTGCGCTAAATAAATAGAAAAGATATCAGAGGACTTAAATACATAATCATTACCCTACTTACGTTATTCTGGATATTCTATGCGCTGCCGGGCATCTTGCTGAGAATCCCTTACATTCAAACCCAAGTCTCGGAAGTAGCCACGACCCAGTTATCCAGCCATCTCGGTGTGCCCGTAAAGATAGGTAACGTGGATATCGAATGGTTCAATCGTCTGGTACTGGAAGGGCTTTATCTGGAAGACCAAGACGGGAAAGTCATGTTCGAGGCGAACCATGTGGCGGCGGGATTCGAGATCATGCCGTTACTGGAAGGGAAGTTCGTCTTCACGACGGTACGTTTGTTCGGTTTCTCCTTCAACCTACGAAAACATACGCCTGAAAGCCCTTTGAACCTACAATTCGTGATCGACGCTTTCGCCAGTAAGGATTCGATAAAGAAAGAGAAGAATATCGATCTCCGTTTCAACTCCATCATGATCCGAAGAGGTAATTTCAGCTATAACGTGGATAGCGAGAAAGAGACCCCGGGAAAGTTCAACGCCAAGCATATCGATATCAAGAACCTGAGTGCCAAGATATCCCTCAAGGCTTTTAACAAGGACAGCGTGAACGCCCATATCAAGAAGATGAGTTTCGATGAGGCGTCCGGTTTCTCCTTGAATAAGTTATCGCTGAACGTGGTCGGGAACCGGGATAGCGCTTTCGTGCAGGACTTCGAGGTACGCTTGCCGCAGACAGACTTGAAGATCGGGCGTGCCCGGATCGATTTAAGCGAGATCGATAGCCTTCCCGCTCTCTTGAACAACGCTCCGATCGATTTGAATATAACGCCTTCGCAAATCTGCCTGAAGGACTTATCCCCTTTCGTCCCGGCGTTCAAGAACTTCGCCGACACGATCGAGTTATCGGCCGAGGCAAACGGCTACATCAATAATTTCAACTTGAAGCGCCTCACCTTGAAATATAGCGATAAGATGCTGTTTATCGGCCAGATGGAATTAAAGAACATCACCCATCCCGAGGAAACGTATCTTTTAGGGAAGGTGAATAAGATGTATATCACGACAGACGGCATCTCCAGTTTGGCCAATAACTTCAATGAGCGTCCGAAGAGTCTCCCGGCCCCGGTCGTCAAATTGGGGACGATCAATTTCACGGGCGAGATATCAGGCTTTTTTGATAACCTAGTCGCTTTCGGAAAATTATCGTCTTCCATCGGCTCCATACAGACAGACTTGATATTTGGTAGCAACAAGGATAAGAATATAGCCGCTTACCTACGGGGACGCATCGCCTCCAGCAACTTGCAGCTCCATGAGTTATTTGGCGAGAATAATCCTTTCGGGGAGGCTCGCTTCGACATCAATATCGATACCCGTAGACCTGTTGGCGGAAATTTCTCCGGAAATATCCAAGCACAAGTCAAGGAGTTCGATTATAAAGCTTATAAATACAAGGATATAAATCTTTCCGGTAATTTCAAGAAGAGTAGTTTCGATGGGACTATCCATGTAAACGATCCCAATGGCGAGTTATACGCCCAAGGCATCTTCCAGCACCAAGGGCAAAACTCCTTGTTTAATTTCACCGCCCGCCTCGATCATTTCCGGCCGGACCGATTGAACCTGACGGACAAATATGAGGCGCCGAATATCTCCTTGGCTTTAAACGCGGATTTCACCGGAGATAATATCGATAATCTGGAAGGTAGCATCACGTTGGACAGTCTTTCTTTCGAGACCACTCCCAGCAGCTTCTTCCTTAAGAAATTCAAAGTAGTTGCCTCGGGGCATAGTCTCGACCGGCAATTAACCATAACGTCCGATATCTTGAATGGAGAGGTCACCGGGTCTTACTCATTCAACACGCTAATCCCCAGCCTTATGAATACGTTCAAGGGATATGTGCCAGCCTTGATCAACACGACCCAGAAAAAACAAATCGTGAAGGAGAATAACTTCGCCCTCCTATTAACGATCGAGAATACGGAAGCGCTTTCTACGACATTGAAACTACCGTTCACGATGGTGCAACCCGGACGGATCACGGGACATTATAATAATATTTATAATAAGTTCCGTATCGAGGCGTGGCTTCCGAAGTTCAATCTCGGGAAATCCATGTTCGAATCCGGCTACTTGGTTTGCGACAATCCGAACGATAAGGTAAACCTCCAATTAAAAACGATTAATTACAACGACAAGGGACTGCGTAATTACCTTGATCTCAAGGCAGACGCTAAAGACAATCTGGTGAATACCATGATTGGGTGGGCGAATAATAAAGAGCGGTTATTTAAGGCCGACATCTCCGCCTCTACCCTTTTTGTCGAGGAGGAAAGCGAGAAAGGGCCGGCCAAGTTACGTACGGAAGTCACGTTGAATAAAAGCCCCCTCATTATTAAAGACACGCTCTGGACCATCAATCCGGCGAATATAACAATTCGTGAGGGCAAGATCGGTATCGAGCATTTCCGGGTAGATCATGAGACCCAGTATTTATCTATGGAAGGGACGATCTCGAAAGATCCGGCAGATACTTTATTGGTAGACTTGAAGCAAATAGAGCTGAGTTATGTCTTCGACGTATTGAATATCCCAGTCTTGCAATTCGGGGGTGAGGCGACCGGTAAGTTCTATGTGAACGACTTATTCAATAGCCGCATGCTAAATACGGATCTGGAAGTAAAGAATTTCTCATTCAACCAAACCCCCTTGGGTCGCCTCAATCTCTTCAGCGAATGGGACGACGCACAGAAAGGTATCCTTATGCTGGGAAGCATCTACAAGAACGACAGCACTTGGACAGATGTGAACGGTTATGTATTTCCAGTCGGGCCCAATGCGGGGCTATCCTTGTATTTCGATGCCAATGATATCAATCTGGCCTTCTTGCAACCCTTTGTCGATACGGTCATAAAGAACTTGCAAGGCCGGGGATTCGGAAGTATACATTTGCACGGCCCCTTTAAGGCGCTGAATGTCGAGGGAGATGCCTATGTCATGGATGGAGGGGTAGGCGTTGATTTCTTGGATACGTATTATACCTTCTCCGATTCCGTCCACCTTGACTCTACGTCCGTCAATTTACGGAATATCACGGTCAAGGATCAATTCGGCAACTCCGGAAAAGTCAGCCTTAAGTTCAATCATCTGCATTTCCGGGATTATAGCTTCCTCGTAAACGTGCAGGGTAATAAGATGTTGATGTATAACGCCAACCAGAAAAAGAATCCGCTGATCTATGGAACGGTATTCGCCAGCGGAACGGCGCAAATCAAGGGCAACGGTAAGTTGATAGACTTTGATATTAACATGAAAAGCGAACCTAAGACCGCTATTTATCTGGACTTCATGAATAATAACTCGGCTACGGACTATGATTTTATCACGTTCGTCGATAAAAGCAAGTTGGCCGCTAACTTAGATTCCACGTCCACACACCCATTGAATATCGTACACGAGACAGACGAGGGAGCCGAGCTACGAATGAACTTCCTCCTTGATATCACACCCGATGCCGATATAGAGCTAATCATGGACCCGATAGCGGGAGACCGTATCAAAGGAAACGCCAGTGGAAGTTTACAAATACAATATGGAACAAGAAGTGATCTTCGTATGTATGGCGACGTGAATATCGTACAAGGAAACTATAATTTCAGCTTACAGCAAATCATCCATAAAGACTTTAAGATCAGAGACGGTAGCACGATCAATTTCCGTGGCGATCCCTTTAATGCCCATATGGATATCAATGCGATCTACAATCTGACCGCAAATATCGGAGACTTGGATCAGAGTCTCTTACAAGAAAGTTCTCGAACAAACATACCCGTCAATTGCGTCTTAAACCTTGAAGGCGCATTGCGCAGCCCGTCTATTTCCTTCGACTTAGAATTTCCGAACTCTAACGAGGAATTAGAGCGTCAAGTCAAAGCGTTTATAGACACAGAGGATATGATGACTCGGCAAATCGTTTATTTGTTGGTGTTAAATAAATTCTATACACCCGAGTATGCCCAAACGACTTACAAGTCTAGCGAGTTAAACGCCGTGGCTTCATCCGCTATCTCAGCGCAATTATCCAATCTGTTAGGTAGTTTCACGGATAAAGTGCAAATAGGGACAAACATACGAGCGGGACAGGACGGTTTCAAGGAAGACACGGAATACGAGATGATATTATCCAGCCAGTTGCTAAACAACCGCTTATTGATCAATGGTAATTTCGGTATGAGAAATACGGTCACTACAGGCAAAAATAACACCTTTATCGGGGAGTTCGACCTAGAATATAAGTTAACCCCCTCCGGTGAGATCCGGCTAAAGGCTTATAACCATGCCAGAGATATGTATTTCGGCCTGAAGCAAGCATTAACCATACAAGGTGTAGGAATCATGTACCGGAAAGACTTTACAAATTTCTCTGAGATTTTCAGAAGAAGAAAGAGACCTCTTTTACCCTTGATTCCCAAAGACTCTACGAATGTCCCTCCCGTAGTCAAAGACTCAACAAATCTTTCACTGCCGACTGATAAGAAGTAAGGGAAGTACTTTTCAATACTTTCTTGCGAAGCCTTTTATCGGCCTCAGGCAAAAGATAATCCCAGATTGTCTTCATTTTGGATAATACCTGATGCTCGCCACCTTCCAACCGGGCAGCATATTCATCCATCAACGACTCATGGAACATGACTAGTTTATCCCGCCTCTCATTCACGGTCAAGACCTGTCCGGACACAAACTCAGTGGCCAGCCAAGGAGAGGCCAATAACCCTCGTCCTAGCATAAGCCCGGCAAGCCCCGGAAAACGCTCCTTTATACCTCGGATATCTTCCAGCCCCACTAAATCTCCATTATAATATAAAGGAAGTTTACATTCCTCATAAAAACGGGAGAATCCATCCCAATCGATAGCTCCTTTATATTGCTGTATCCCTAACCGGGGATGCAAGGTTATATGCTTCAAAGGTAACTTATTTAATAAGGACAGAAGCACGAATGACTCGTCCGCACACTCCCACCCCAAACGCATTTTCACAGAAAAAGAAATATCCGGGAACTCCTCAATCGTACGTAATAAAGACTCGGCCTCTTCCTTGTACCGCAAAAGTCCCGAGCCTCTATGGGCACGGACCTGCATAGGGAAAGGGCATCCTAAATTAATATCCGCTTCCCGGTACCCATTCTCTTGGAATAAACGCACGATCGACCGAAACTCGTCTGGTGTGGAAGCGATCAATTGCGGTACGACATGTACCTGCCTATTTCTATCGCAAGCGATATCCTTCAAGTCCTTATTCCGGAAACCACCTTTCTCTATCCTTACAAAAGGAGTATAATAGGTATCTACGCCCCCGAATACTCGGGTATGCGCCTCTCTATAAACCGAATCCGTATATCCTTGCAAAGGAGCGAAATGAATGACTGCCATATCAAGCGAAGATTTCCATGAAAATCGATCTCAATTGACTTTTTGCCAACTCAAAGTCTTGGGGTGCCCCCAACTCCATAGCCAAGGAGGTAACGCCTTTATCCGTAAAGCCACAAGGGTTGATCAATGAAAAGTAACTCAGATCCGTATTTATATTCAAAGCAAAACCATGCATCGTAACGAACCGGCTGCTTTTCACGCCAATCGCACAGATCTTACGGGCACGCCCCGGTACTTCAGGGTCTAGCCATACACCCGTCGCCCCTTCCAAACGTTCCCCTTTCAAGTCGTAAAGCGATAGGAAACGGATGATCGTCTCTTCCAGCATATGGATGTATTGTTTCAATCCCAGATTCCAATATTCCAGATCAAATACCGGATAACCGGTAATCTGTCCCGGCCCGTGATACGTTATATCCCCCCCTCTGTTTATATGGTAAAACGAGACCCCTCGTTCCCGTAAAGTTTCCTCGGGGATAAGCAAATTAGAGTCCTTGCCACTTTTACCGATCGTCAAGACCGGTAAATGCTCACAAAAGAATAATTGATTATCCTCTTTCTTTCCCGTTGCCTTCGCATCCAATAAGACCTCGAAAGCAGCTGTCTGATATTCTAACGCATCGGCATAAGCGATTCGTCCCAAGTCATGATAACGGAAGCTCTCCATTTCTTTCTTTTTTTAACCTTTCCGGTACCGGGATCAACTTGCCCGGCACCATATCCCATTTCTACTTTTATCAGTTTTCCCATTAAGGAAATTATTTTCGCTTGTCGTTTCAGCATATAAGGTGACGGTTTAGCGGAATTAAACTTCCGGGGATTTGGAAGTGTGGCCGCTATTAGGGCTGCCTCGCTTTTGGTCAATTGGTAGGCATGCTTACCGAAATGAGCCTCCGCTACCGCCTCCGCACCATAGATGCCCTCCCCCATCTCTATCGAGTTCAGATAGACTTCCATAATACGTTCCTTTCCCCATATCCATTCGATCAAGAAGGTAAAATAGACCTCGATGCCTTTCCGTAAATAACTTTTCCCCGGCCAAAGAAATACATTCTTAGCGGTCTGCTGGGAAATCGTGCTGGCACCTCTCACCCTTTTACCTTTCTCGGCCTCGGCCCGTGCCTTCTGGATTTGTTCCACATCAAAGCCATTATGCTCCATGAACAGGTTATCCTCCGACGCTATGACCGCTTGAACCAAAGGCTGGGCGATCTTGGATATAGGAACCCACGTATGATCGAGTTTCATTTTCTTCCCATCCTGATGCTGCTCATACATACGAATAAACATCAATGGCGTATAATATACGGGTACAAATTTATATACCACTACCGCCAATATACTGGATACAAACAGGAAGATCAACAGATTCCTGCACCAGATCCATATCCGTTTTACCAGAGGTGCTACCATATTCTTCTATTTGGAGAGACAAAGGTAAAGAATATTTCAGTTTCCGGCGGACTGAAACTCATAATTTACAGAAAAGGCACTATCTTTGGCTTTTGACAACTTTCCACCCTGTCATATGGTTATTTGATAAATAAATTAGTATGGAGAATCGTTTTTTAGGACTCATAGAGAATAGCATCAAGGAGCATTGGGATCTCCCGGCGTTCTCCGATTATAATGGACATACCTTCCATTATAAAGATGTAGCTCGTCGAATCGAGAAATTTCATATTATCCTAGAGCATGCCGGCATTAAAAAGGGGGATAAGGTGGCTTTAGTTGGACGGAACTCCTCCAACTGGGCGATCTGTTTCTTCGGGATCTTGGCTTATGGAGCCGTAGCCGTGCCTATCCTACATGAATTCAAACCGGATAATATACATCATATCGTAAATCATTCCGAGGCAAAGGCAGTCCTTGCCGCTTCCAGCAACTGGGAGAATATGAATGAACGCATGATGCCCGACGTGAAACTGTTCATGATGCTGGATAACTTCTCGATCATTCACAGTAAAAGCAAAGAAGTCCGGGTAGTAAGAGACCGGATCAATGAATATTTCGGTAAAAAGTACCCTCGTTCATTCACGTCGAACGATGTTCGGTATCACGTGGAAAAGCCGGAAGAATTAGCGGTACTTAATTATACTTCCGGAACCACCAGTTTCTCGAAAGGGGTTATGATCCCCTATCGGAGCTTATGGAGTAATACGCAATTCGCTTACGACAATTTACCGTTCATCCATCCGGGAGATAATATCGTATGTATGCTTCCGATGGCCCATATGTACGGATTGGCATTCGAGGTATTGAATTCCGTGAATAAAGGCTGCCATGTACACTTCCTCACACGTACCCCCAGCCCGAAAATCATAGCGGAAGCTTTTACGACAATCAAGCCGGCGCTGATCCTAGCCGTACCTCTGATTATCGAGAAAATCATCAAAAACAAGGTATTTCCCGAACTGGAGAAGCCTTTGATTAAATTGCTCTTGAAAGTCCCCTATATAGACCAGAAAGTGCTGGATACCATTTCCGCCAAGTTAACGGCGTCTTTCGGAGGGAACTTCGGGGAGATCGTTATCGGAGGAGCCGCTATCAATAAAGAAGTGGAGACGTTCCTTCATTCCATCCATTTCCGATATACCGTAGGCTACGGGATGACCGAATGTGGCCCGCTAGTCTCCTATGCGCAATGGGATGAGTTTAAGCCCGGTTCCGTAGGACGTATCGTCGACCGTATGGAAGTCCGCATCGATTCAGAGGACCCGGAAAACAAGGTGGGAGAAATATTGGTGAAGGGTATGAACGTGATGCTCGGTTATTACAAGAATCCGGAGGCTACAAAAGCCGTTATGATGCCTGACGGATGGATGCGTACCGGCGATCTGGGAACCCTCGATAAAGATGGATTTTTATATATCCGCGGCCGTAGTAAAACCATGATTCTAGGCCCCAGCGGACAAAATATCTATCCGGAAGAGATCGAGGATCGCTTGAATAATATGCTATATGTAGCGGAATCGCTCATCATCTCCCAAGGAGGTAAACTAGTCGCCCTCATCTATCCCGATTGGGAGCAAGTAGATAAGGCAGGTATACAACATTCCGAAATCGAGAAGTTGATGCAGACCAACATTGACCAAGTAAACGAGGAGATGCCGAATTACAGTAAAATCACCTGTTTCAAGCTGTATCAAGAAGAATTCGAGAAAACACCCAAAAGAAGCATCAAGAGATATTTATACCAACCGGCCGAATAAAAAGAAAGCCGTCTTTTGTTAAAGACGGCTTCTTTTATATAAAGTAAATTTTATCCTTGACGAAAATCTTTTAAAACTTTTTGTAATTCTTGTCGAGCGAAAAATATACGGCTCTTAACCGTCCCCAGAGGAACATCCAGTTTATCAGCGATCTCATTGTATTTATAGCCACTCAAAAACATAGAGAATGGAACCTTCAACTCATTGTTCAAACCGTTGATCGCTTTCGTGATCTCTTGAATTTGATAAGCGCCATCCGGAGAGTCAAAACCTGAATCGTTCACGACATCCAAGTTATATAAGTCGACACCTTGATCTACGACAGTTTGCGTGCGAACGATCTTGTGATAATTGTTAATGAAAATGTTACGCATCACAGTCAAGACCCAGCCCTTAAAATTGATATTGTCTACAAATTTTTCTTGATTGTCTAAAACCTTCAGCGTTGTGTCCTGCATCAGATCTTGGGCATCATCCCTATTCGCTGTAAGCATAAGCGCAAAATTCATCATGTTTTCTTGCATGCTCAATAATTTTTTCTGAAATTGCAACGCATTCATATTGTTACTAGTTAAATAAAGTTTAATACTGTATAAGTATTATCCCTCAAACATTGAAGGATGCAACAAATATATAAATTAAAAATGGAGATATACAGTTCTTTGATAAATATTAATATTAAAAATCGTAACTTAATATTTTTGTTGTAAATCTTACTGAAAATGAGTATTATTTACAAGTTGCACAAGTTACAAAAATCAACATTTACAACAAGCCAGTTACAATTTTCAACCAAATATTAAAAACGAATATAATACAAACAAGATGAAACGTTTATTAACAATATTAACAGCTATAATATTAATACTTGCAATCTCTCTTCAATCGGAGGCTAAAGAGAAGTCCTTAATATATACGATTGATATAAAAAAAGAGATCGATAACACCACGTGGATTTATCTCCATAACGGATTATCAGAGGCCAAGCAATTGAGCGCCGATGCCATCTTATTGCATATGAACACATACGGCGGATTACTGGAATCTGCCGATTCTATGCGAACGGCTATTTTATATAGTCCCATACCGGTATATGTATTTATCGATAATAACGCAGCTTCAGCAGGTGCTTTAATTTCCATAGCATGCAAGAAAATCTATATGCGGAAAGGGGCGAATATAGGAGCGGCAACGGTTGTCAATCAAACGGGTGCGGCTCTACCTGATAAATATCAATCTTATATGCGTTCCATGATCCGTTCGACGGCTGAGGCGCAAGGGAAAGATACGCTTATACAAAACGGCGACACGATCTATAAATGGAAAAGAGATCCTTTAATCGCCGAAGCGATGGTCGATGACAGAGTGATCGTCCCCAACCTCATCGATAGTGGTAAAGTATTGACACTTACCTCTCAAGAAGCACTCAAATGGGGTTATTGCGATGGCATCGCCGAGAGTCCGGATCAAGTAATCACAGAATATATCGGATGTAAGGACTATGAGATTAAAAGTTATCAACCCTCATGGTTCGATAATGTAAAAGGTTTCTTTATGAGTCCGGTAATACAGGGCTTATTAATCATTATTATCATCGGTGGTATTTATTTCGAGATGCAAACCCCGGGGCTTGGTTTTCCATCCGCTGCCGCGATAATAGCGGCTATCCTTTACTTCGCTCCTCTCTATATGGACGGGTTGGCTGAAAACTGGGAAATCCTGTTATTCATTCTCGGCGTTATATTAATAATGTTGGAGATATTCGTGATCCCGGGCTTTGGCATAGCGGGGATAAGTGGAATTATTCTCGTGGTCGGCGGACTTACAATGAGCTTACTGAACAATACTGTTTTTGATTTTCAAAACGTATCTGGAATGGATACGGGCAGAGCTGCTTTAACGGTTCTATTAGGTCTGGGTATCGGATTCACGCTAGTGATATGGTTATCCAACAAAATAGGACATAAAGGACCGCTAAAGAAAATGGCATTAAACGCTGATTTGGAAAAAGCGGTATCCAGTCCCAATTTGACACAACTGATCGGAAAAGAGGGCACGGCCGCTACCGTTTTACGTCCTTCGGGTAAGGTATCTATCGAGGGAGAGTTGTATGACGGCGTATCGGAGTCTGGCTTCATCGAGAAAGGGACTCCTATCAAAGTCGTCAGATTCGAGAGCGCGCAAGTCTATGTAATCAACCTATAAACGAGTCTATGCGATCCGTTTATAGGCAATACATTTATCGATCACGACATATTCCATCGCTCCCATAGCCATCAAATCACTTAGGATGTTACGGGCCGCATAATAATTGATATGGGCGATATGGCAAAACTGCTTTATGCTGATATACGGATGCTCGTCGAGCCAAGAAAACAGGATCTCGACGGGCTTACTTATTTTCAGCAATGTACCTTCTTTGGTTTTCTGCTTCTTCCATGCTTGCATGAGGACTTCGTTCGCTAATATATTCTCGTCCGCAACCCGGATATAGGCCTTGTATTTATCGTCTTTATCCGGTGCCGTATGCGGTTTCTCATCGCTTGGGGCGATATAGACCTCCAATACGGTCTTCCCGTTGACATCCCAGCGCTTAGCTGTAAACGGCACCTCGGGATGCGTATACATTTTAGAAGCAGCCTCGATCATATAATATTCCTCCTCACTTCTCACACCGGAAATAGCGCCGTTATCCTTCACTCCAATCAGCAGACGCCCGCCATCTGTATTCGCGAACGCACTCAACGTCCGGGCGATCTTCTTGCTGTCGCTCACCTCAAACTTAAAATCAAGTTGTTGATGTTCCCCTTGCTCTATAAGCGCTTCAATCGGATGTTTCTTCTTCATTTTGGCTTCTGTTTTGAGACACAAAATTAAAATAAATACCTAACTTTGGCAATCGAAAAAACAATAAACGATGTCTCAGATACCTGCGCTAATATCAGATCTTGCGGTCATACTCATATCCGCCGGGTTGGTTACCCTGTTATTCAAAAAGTTAAAGCAACCGGTCGTATTGGGGTATATCGTAGCCGGAATACTCGCCGGGCCTTCCATCGAGCAAATACCGACAGTTACAGATGTGGAAAGTATCCGTATCTGGGCTGATATAGGCGTTATCTTCCTGTTATTCGCTTTGGGGCTCGATTTCAGTTTCAAGAAGTTGATGAAGGTGGGAGGAACCGCCGTCATTGGAGCCATAACCGTTGTTATAGGTATGATGACAGCGGGATATATCACGGGCTTATCACTGGGTTGGGGACATATGAACAGTCTTTTCCTCGGAGGTATGTTATCGATGTCTTCCACGACGATTATCTTCAAGGCATTCGACGACATGGGATTGCGTAACCAACGATTCGCCGGTGTCGTATTCGGTATCTTGGTGGTAGAGGATCTATTCGCCGTATTATTAATGGTATTACTTTCTACCGTAGCGGTAAGTAAACACGTGGAAGGCATGGAGATGCTGGATAGCGTAGTCAAATTAGGCATTTTCCTTTTATTCTGTTTCGTCGTCGGGATCTATTTGATCCCCTCTTTTCTGAAAAAGGCAAAAAGCTTCCTAAATGAGGAGACTCTGTTGATCGTGAGCATCGGGCTATGCCTTGGTATGGTTATGATCGCCACAAAAGCCGGATTCTCATCGGCTCTCGGAGCTTTTGTCATGGGTTCGATTTTGGCCGAGACCATTGACGCTGAACGGATCGAGCATTTGGTAAAACCCGTAAAAGACTTATTTGGAGCGATTTTCTTCGTGTCTGTAGGCATGTTAATCGATCCTCAGATGCTCTGGGAGTATAAAATCCCGATTTTCATTATCACGCTCGTAGTCATGGCCGGACAGATTTGTTTCGCCAGCTTCGGAGTATTACTGTCCGGACAACCGATAAAAATAGCCATCCAGTCTGGTTTCTCGTTAGCGCAGATCGGAGAATTCGCCTTCATCATCGCAGGTTTGGGACTATCATTAAACGTGACGGATCAATATCTGTATCCGATCGTTGTCGCCGTATCCGTGATCACGACATTCTTCACACCTTATATGATCCGGCTAGCGGAACCTGCCTACAAATGGGCGGAGCGGATCATACCGGAGAATTGGAAACAGTTCTTGGAGCGATATTCATCCGGTTCCAATACGATCCGTCAAAAAAGCGCATGGAATAAGTTACTAAAAGCCTTGGTCCGCATCGTCGGTACTTATACCGCCGTCTGCCTAGTACTTATCTTTTTATGGCTACAAATCGTGACACCGTTCATCTGCAAACATTTGCCCGGCATCCAAGGAAATCTAATCTCCTTGATCTTAATCCTAGCTCTGATCTCCCCGATGTTGCGGGCGATCATGATGAAAAAGAATCATTCCGTGGAGTTCCAGCAATTATGGAACGATAATAAATATAACCGGGGTCCCCTAGTCTCACTCGTGATCCTCAGAATCCTGCTCTGTATCGGTCTCGTCATGCTTCCTGTCGCACGGTTATTGAATGCTGCGCTAGGAATTATGCTAGCGGTCGCTTCCGCCGTTATCGTATTAATGATATTCTCCAAACGGCTAAAGAGGCAGTCGATCCTGATGGAACGGCATTTTTTCAGTAACCTTGTAGCGAGGGAAGTGGAACAAGAGCGAAAAGCCCCGATCAACCAGCGTTTTGCGAACCACTTATTAGAACGAGATCTCCATTTAGCGGATTTCGAGGTGAAGCAGAATTCCCCCAGTATGGGAAAAAGCCTGAAAGAATTAAACTTCAGGCAAAAGTGCAACGTAAATATCGTAACGATTATCCGGGGAGAGAAGCGAATCAATATACCGGGAGGAGACGAGCGGCTCTACCCGTTCGATAAACTGGTAGTAGTTGGTGCGGATGATGATCTAGAGCACTTTAGGAAATATCTGGAGGAACGCTACAAGAAATCATACGCCGAGCAATCGAACACAAGAAAGGAAGAGATGAACATGGAGCAAATCATTATCTCGGAAGGTTCCCGATTGATTGGCCGCTCCATCATAGAGTCCGGTATCCGTGATAAAGCCGCTTGTTTGGTAATCGGTATCGAACGTGGAAGTAGCTCGATCAAGAATCCGCCTCCCAGTACGGTTTTCGAGGAAGGAGATATCGTATGGATCGTAGGCGAACGGGATAAGTTGATCCAGTTAAGCGAAGGAAAAGTAGTAACCAGTTAACAAAACGATATAGAATGATGAAGTTTATAGGAATTATTCCGGCGAGATACGCCTCTACCCGTTTTCCGGGGAAGCCATTAGCGGATATGAACGGAAAGCCCATGATACAACGTGTATATGAGCAAGTAAAGGATGTCTTAGACTCCGTTTGCGTAGCTACCGACGATATCCGGATAGAGAATGCGGTTAAAGCCTTCGGTGGCCAAGTCGTCATGACCTCCGATCAACATCGTAGCGGTACGGATCGTTGCTACGAGGCTTATCAGAAAATAGGCGAAGGGTATGATGTGATTGTCAATATCCAAGGTGACGAGCCTTTTATCCATCCCGAGCAAATCCAGACGATCAAAACCTGCTTCGCCGACGCAAACACGCAAATAGCGACATTGGTAAAGCCTTTCCGTTCGGACGATGATTTCGAGAGTACCCTATTCAATCCCAATTCCCCGAAAGTCGTACTCAACAAAAACAACGAGGCTATGTATTTCAGTCGATCTATTATTCCTTATATCCGGGGCAAGAAATATACGGAATGGTTGCCGAGTCATACCTTTTACAAGCATATCGGGTTATATGCCTATCGTGCGCAAGTGCTGAAAGAAATCACCCAATTACCTCAATCCGCTTTAGAACTGGCGGAAAGCCTTGAGCAATTACGCTGGTTGGAAAACGGATATAAAATCAAGGTCGGCATCACAGAGCAAGAAACGATCGGTATAGATACACCGGAGGACATGGAGAAAGCCTTAGCCTTCCTCGCGAACCGCTGATCACTTACACTATTATTCAATGAATATAGTCAGAGTAGTACCAATAGGTGGAGGAATAACGTTCTCGTAATTCCTCCTTTGCTTTTCTACCCGATTTACAATGGATGTAATCTTGGTAATCCTCGATAACATCCTGAGGTATCTGATAACCGGCTATCTCCTCGTCCGAGCTTTTAGATAAGACTTGTACCAAAGCCTCCTCGTACAAACGGGGTACAACCTCAAATTTTCCTTTATAATAAGTATCGAACGCATTCTTAAAACTATTCAAATTCTCGTTCAGTAAATAATAGCACAACAAATAATCCAATGCCTGTTTATTTTCCGGATATTCCGCCACCAAACTTGACAGTACGCCCGGATAATCGGATATGGACATTAGTATGTCATGCTCTCGCTCCCAATCACTTTTCCTCGGCAAACGTTTCTCCATCGACAAGGTCTCCTCACCCTTCAACTGTTCCTCCTTCGACCTTGCCCATGAGTGATAAAATAACGTCGCATCCAATAGGTTCAGGTATTTTCTAGCCTCCTCAATATCCCCTCGCCGCATATCAATCTCCACCAGCCGCTTGATCTGCCGTACGCTTCTTTGTTTAGGGCTGAACAAGATTCCTTCGATCGCCCGGTGACGGGCCATATCCATATCTCCCAATTGATAATACACCTCATTACTGAAAAACACGGGAAGTATAGAAGACCTCAAATCGATCGGTAAGAACAAGGCGTCCGCCCCTCGTTGATAATGATCCATCAAATTCTGAGGCAACTCGTTCTTCTTGGAGAAAGCGATATTCCTATAATAACTTACCAAGATATCGGGAGAATCAAATCCGGCAGACAAATCCAAGACTCGCTCCCAATCACCCCTATAGATCGCTTGGTCTACTGCCAGAACCTTTTCCCGCTTCCGGTTCGTACCCGCTATAACAAATGAAAAGAATCCAAATACGACTAAAAAGGTTATAAGCAAGCTATGCCGGTTCAGACGTATCCTACGTATACTTTTAATCTCCAAAGCGAATATCTCTAGAATCAACGCTAAAGCGGGGAAATATACGCTCAAGCCATCCACATGGGAATATTTATAGGCCTCCTCAATGCTCAATCCATAAAAATGACGCATGAACAACGGATATAAATAACTCGATAACAAAAGAGAAAGCCAGAACCACCACCGTTTCCTATTCTTGGCTCCCTCATAGAATATCACCATCAAGGAGAAGACAAACAGCCGACTACCGACCATGCTATAAATTATGGGAAGAAGTATAAAAGCCACCCAAACGGACGTTCTCTTATTCTTAATCCGGATGTATCCCAAGAAGAGCCATAGCACGAAAATCAACGTAAGCGTAGACGCTATACTATACGACAACCGGCAAATCAATCCCCACTCTAACGCTACCGGAAACAACGCATATATGGAGACCATATTACCATTCCCGAACTTGCGTAAAACCCGCATAGAGTAATACCATAAGAGCAACAACACGCACGTCACGATTAACGGGCCTATCACAGTCAAATGGAAGAACTGTATCAAGAAATTCCCCACATAACAGCTCAACCAAGCCGGCTCATCCCAGAACGAGATAAAATAATCGGTGGTATACAAAAAAATCCTCATCTGCTCTTTGAAGAACAAATGGTTTGGGTAAATCCATTGAAAGAAAGCAAAGCATACTACGAAGAATATTCCCGCTATTACCCATTGAAGCGATCGTTCATTTTTTGTCATTGACAAAATCCCTTATTTATAACCTCCCTATTTCCTCAATATAGAAAAAATCAATTTCCTCATCAATCTTTTGAATACAAAACAATGCAAACAAACAAAAAGTTTTGAATAAATACAAATAAACAAATAGAATCATGATCAAGACGTCTTGTTTTTCAAGTAGAGGAGCCAAGATATACAAAAAAGTCCCTTTATCTACCAATAAGCAGATAAAGGGACCTTTTTCAAGGACAACAATTACTATTATCCTATCGTTTTTTCTTAGCCTCTTGTTGTTTACGCAACGTCTCCTGCTGTGCTCGTTGAGCCTCTTCCAGACGTTTCATGAAACTGGATTTCTTCATCGGTTTCCGTTTGTTTGCTTCCAACTTAGCTAACAATTTATCCTCATTGATCGTATAGCGGAAGATCAATGTCTGCACGATTGTGATCAACGTAGAGATGAAATAGTAATACGTCAAACCGGAAGCATACTGGTTGAAGAACACCAAGAACATCAACGGCATCATGTACATCATGGCCTTCATGCCCGGCATCTGTTGCTGCCCAGTATTCGTCATCTCCATATTATACTTGGTATAAAAAATATTCGTGATCGTCATCAACAAACAGAACAAACTGATGTGATTTCCGAAATACGGAGTGATGATCGGAATATATTTATTCCAACTAAAGATAGCGTCGTAAGTAGACAAGTCGTGCGCCCAAAGGAAACTCTGGTGACGTAACTCGATCGCCGACGGGAAGAACATGAATAAAGCGATTAAGATCGGCATCTGCAACAACATCGGCAAGCAACCACTCATCGGGCTCGCCCCCGCACGGCTATATAGCTCCATCGTCGCTTTCTGCCGTTCCATAGCCTTATCCTGTCCGGGATACTTAGCGTTGATCTCCTCCACTTGCGGACGCAATACACGCATCTTGGCGGACGACATATAAGACTTATACGTCAACGGGAAAAGGATGATCTTCACGATGATTGTCATCAAAAGAATCAAGATACCATAATTATGGATAAACTTACCCAAGAAGTCGAACAAGGGGATCACGAAATATTGGTTCACCCAGCGGAAGATACCCCAGCCTAGCGGAACCAACTTCTCCAGATCCAGTTGCTGCTCGGCAGAGACTCCCTTATCGAAGGACTTCAACAAGGCGAACTTATTCGGTCCGAAATAAAAGGACAGGTTCGTGGCCTCCTTACCTTGCAAGTCGAAAGGTACGGAAGCGGTCGTCTTGAATTGTTTCAACACATCCCCCTCCGGAATCGCTTTCGAGTCTAAGGTAGTAGCCTCAAAGCCCTCTTGCGAGATCAATACGGTAGAGAAGAACATATCCTTATAACCGATCCATTTCAAGCGGTTCGGGATCTGCTTGCTGTCACTCTTCGACTCGCTCAGGTGTTCCACGTCGTCCGCCATGAACTTGTAGTTCAAGGTCACGTAGCGATCTTCAAACTTACGTCCTTTTTCCTGTTGACGGATATCCTGCTCCCACAATAAATCCAAGGCATTCGTGCTCGGTGCCAAGACACCGTTCAATCCCGTACCCAGAATCTGGTATTGCACCATATAATCATCCGGTTTCAAGGTATAGGTAAAATCCAGATGACTACCCTCGCCGGTGTTCAAACGCATGATCACAGAATTCGGATCATTCCCTTTAACCGGGGTAAAATACAAATCGCCCGTATTCACGACACGGTTCGTAGCCGTGACCAACGTAAAATTAAAATTAGACTCTTTCTCATCGAACAAAACGAGAGGCTCGTCATTATACGTATCATACTCCTTCAAGCGTGCGTAACAAATACGTCCGCCCTTATTGCTGATACGAAGCTCGACCACGTCATTTTGCAGGGTCGTGTAATCTTCCGTGCCCACCATAGCGTCGCCGAGTACGCCGAAGCTCTGCTGCAAACGTTGCGCCCGTACCGAGTCCGGCACGTTCTCCAACGAATCCTCCACTAAAGCACTCTTGTTCTCTTGTTTCTGCAATTCCAGTTGCTGAGCATACTCAATCTTCGCGATTGAATCTTGGTAACGGCGCTGTGCCTCCAACTGCTCAGGCGTTGGCCGGTTGAACCAGCTAAACGCGAATAATACGACACCGATCAGCAGAAAACCTATTAATGTGTTTTTATCCATTTATCACCAATTATTTTTTATTTTCGATAGCAGCTTTCACGAAGCTGAGGAAAAGAGGATTCGGATTCACCACGGTACTGTTGTACTCCGGATGATATTGAACGCCCACGAACCACTTCAAGGCGGGGATCTCTACCACCTCTACCAGATTTGTCTCCGGATTCTCACCCGTACACATCATACCGGCGGCCTCGTATTGCTTCTTATACTCGTTGTTGAACTCGAAACGATGGCGATGACGCTCTTGGATATGCTCCTTGCCGTATGCCTCCAATACCTTGGAGCCCTCTTTCAGCGTACAGTCGTAAGCACCCAGACGCATGGAACCTCCCATATTGGTAACGTTCTTCTGCTCCTCCATCAAATCGATCACCTTATGTGCCGTATTCGGCTCCATCTCCGTAGAGTTGGCATCCGCCAAACCTAATACGTCACGGGCAAACTCTATCACCATGCACTGCATACCCAAGCAGATGCCCAAGCAAGGGACATCATGCTCACGAGCGTATTTGATAGCGGCAAACTTACCCTCGATACCTCTCTGCCCGAATCCGGGGGCGATCAAGATACCATCCATATCCTTCAATTGCTCGGCGGCGTTCTCGTTATTTAATTTCTCCGAATGGAACAAATGCAAATCCAGTTTATGATGATTGTAAATAGCGGCTTGCAACAAAGACTCGTCGATCGACTTATAAGCGTCTTGCAATTCCACGTATTTACCTACCAAACCGATCTTCACCGTATCCGTAGCCGTGCTCTTCAAGGCAAGGAATTCCTTCCAAGGCTTCAACTCCGGAGTCGGGCCGACTTCCATACCGACCTTACGCAAGACCACCTCGTCCATCTTCTGGCGTTGCAATACCAAAGGAACCTCGTAGATCGTCGGTACGTCGATCGACTGGATCACGGAATCCTCGGCCACGTTACAGAACAACGCCACCTTACGTAACAAGTTCGCATTCAGCTCATGCTCCGTACGTAAAACCAACACGTCCGGCTGGATGCCTAACTCCTGCAATTGCTTCACGGAATGTTGCGTAGGCTTCGTCTTATACTCTTTCGCCGCCGCGATATAAGGCACATAAGTAAGATGTACGCAAAGGCAGTTCTTACCCAGCTCCCATTTCAACTGGCGAACGCTCTCTATGAAAGGCAGAGACTCGATATCACCCACCGTACCACCGATCTCGGTGATCACGAAGTCAAATTTATACTTGCTACCCAATAATTTCACATTACGCTTGATCTCATCCGTGATATGAGGTACCACCTGCACCGTCTTACCCAGATAATCCCCCTTACGCTCCTTGTTGATCACGCTTTGATAGATACGTCCGGTAGTGATATTATTCGCACGGGTAGTCTGGACATTCAAGAAACGCTCGTAATGGCCCAAGTCCAAGTCAGCCTCATGTCCATCGACGGTCACGTAACATTCCCCATGCTCATAAGGGTTCAACGTACCCGGATCGATGTTGATGTAAGGATCAAATTTTTGGATAGTAACCTTGTAACCTCTTGCTTGAAGGAGCTTACCTAAAGAAGCGGAAATAATTCCCTTACCTAAGGAAGAGACCACGCCGCCTGTAACGAAAATGTACTTTGTATCTGCCACGATAGTAATATTTTAGTTATCTTTTTAATTGCACACCTGCATTTCGAAACCGCAAAGTTAGCGATTTTCATCGAGACATGCCAAATTTAATGTTTTTATTTCTCGCTGAATATCTCCAGAACTGACCCGTGCTTCGGCAGGACTCTTCCGATTCCCGACCCGAAGCACGGCACTAAAGACAGTACTTCTCATGGAATTACTTCGGTACTCCGCAGGAAGTACTGAAGTACTTTGACCGAAGTATTCCAGTACTTCCTGCGGAGTACTGAGGCAAGTCCGTATAAGCCTCGCTAGACACACCTGCTTTGCCTCAGTGATCGTAACTTTTACCCAGATAAATATCAAATCGTATGTTGTATATCATTCTTTTTAGCTAATTTTGCGACCACTACAACTAATAGATGTAAATAAGGTATTATGATGATGAAGAGGCATGGTGTGTATGCGCTATTATTACTTTCACTAATTGGGAGCTCGGCATACAGCCAAGAGAACCAACTAGTTACCGGAACGATAGTTCAACGTCCCGCACAGCAAGTCGTATCGGATGATACGATTCCTGCGATCAATCTTGGCGAAGAGGAATTAGACAACATCGTAGACATTCGTAAACAATTCGAGAAACAAAACAAGACTTACTCGGCGCCCTTGGCCCCAAGCACGAATTTACTGCGTTTCTTGAAAAAAGACGAACTGGAGATCTCGGACGAGGCGATGTATTGGGCCCGTCTGGTACGAGACGCCTCCACGGCTTTCGATAATACGATGACCTTCCGAGACACCGTGATCGTAAACCCTTTATTCATGCCGATCGTTTTCCGGGGAGATTATTTACCCGAGAACTTGATATTCTACAACTTCGATTCATTGAAGGAGAGGACTCCCTATGATAACTTATACCGGACAGACTCCATCTTCAAAGATCTGGAGCGAAACAAACAGTTCGAGGAGATGGCTTACAAATATGTGCAGAACAATTACCCGACTTATTTCCGCTACTCCGAGAGGGATCTGCCCAATGAGGTGATCAAACCTAAATTCATCAAGAAGAATATTTATGAGGACTTGCCGATCAAGGTGGAGGCTGATGCCAATTTTGAGGACGTAGACGCTCCCGCCCGCTTTATCCCGGAGCGGAGATACTGGATATCGGCCTTCGAGAGCGCCGTCCAATTCTCCCAGAACTACGTTTCGGAGAACTGGTACAAGGGTGGAAGTAGCAACTTGAACCTGTTCACCAAGAACAATTTAAAATACGACTATAAGAAAGATAAGGTACAAGTAACGAACGAACTGGAATTCAAAGCCAGCGTATATACGGCACCGAAGGATACCTTAAGGAACTATAAGATCGGTGACGACGTATTCCGTATACACAGCAACGTCGGCTACCAAGCGTTCAACAAATGGTACTATACGTTCGACGCTGAGTTCAAGACCCAGTTCTTCACCAACTATCAAGAGAACGAGCACATCAAACAGGCCGCGTTCCTAGCCCCGTTCTCTATCAACTTCGGTCTCGGTATGAAATACGAGCTGGAAAAACAATTTACCGACAAGCATAAGAAGATTAAATTCAGCACCAACTTGGCGCCGATCTCCTATACATATATGTATACGACACAAGAGATCGATTATAGCCGTCACGGTTTCAAGAAAAACGAGGAAACCGGTGAGTTCAATAATAAGCTAAGCCAAATAGGTTCCACGATCCGTGCAGACCTCGCCTTCGATTTCAACCGTAACGTAAGCTGGCAATCCCGTCTTTATTTCTTTACCACTTATGGCGATCATACCATCGGGGAGTTCGAGAACACCTTGGTTCTGGCCATCAGCCGCTTTTTCTCCACACGTATCTATTTTCACCTTAGATACGATGATGGAGTGGAAAAAACAGAGGATAACAAGAGTTATTTCCAGCTTAATGAGTTGTTAAGTTTCGGTTTTAATTACAAATGGTAAGCTAGGATTTAAGATTTCGAATAATAAACTTTGTTAATCGTGACATAGTTTCTAAATTATACTTACTTTTGCCTTGATTTTGCAATGTCGAGATTACAAATATGAGCGAAAGTATAAATCATACAGGATTTGTAGAGAAGATCGATGGCGACACCGTCTTCGTCCGCATTACCCAACAATCCGCATGCTCGGGATGCCACGCACAGTCTATGTGCTCGGCATCCGAGAAAAAGGATAAGATCATTGAGGTACCCGATCGGTCGGGACGGTTTCGCGTTAACGAGGAAGTGATAATATGCGGACAAAATTCCATGGGGCTTCAGGCCGTATTGCTAGCATTTGTCATTCCTTTGGTGATAGTCGTGGGGGCCATCGTGATCGGTACGAATCTACAATGGGACGAGACCACGAGCGGGTTAACCGGTTTATCGCTTTTGCTGCCTTATTACTGTATACTATACTTAATGCGTGACAAGCTAAAAAGACGATTTATATTTACTTTGAAAAAACTTAATTGATAATATATCATGATTTTAATTGCCGTTATTTCATTAGGAGCAATCGGGGCGGTCGGAGCGGTTTTCCTCTACGCTGCTTCCAAGAAATTTGAAGTCTATGAAGATCCTCGCATCGCTCAAGTACAGGAAGTCCTCCCCGGAGCGAACTGTGGAGGTTGCGGTTATCCGGGTTGCGCCGGATTTGCGGGTGCTTGCGTAAAAGCTGACTCATTAGACGGATTGCTCTGCCCCGTTGGTGGTGGCCCGGTCATGGCCAAGGTCGCTACGATACTGGGTAAAGAGGCGGGTACAGCCGAACCCATGGTAGCCGTTGTCCGTTGCAACGGAACTTGTCAGGCCCGCCCACGTACAAACTCTTATGATGGAACGAAAAGTTGCGCCATCGCCTCTACCCTTTACGGAGGCGAGACGAATTGTTCTTTCGGTTGCCTAGGTTATGGCGACTGCGTGAACGCCTGCGCTTTCGACGCGATCCACATCAACCCGGCTACGGGAATCGCCGAGGTGGACGAGGAAAAATGCACTTCCTGCGGCGCTTGCGTGAAGGCTTGCCCGAAGAGTATCATCGAGTTGAGAAAGAAAGGACCTAAATCACGCCGGATTTACGTGTCTTGCGTAAATAAAGATAAGGGAGCCGCCGCCCGCAAGGCTTGCGCCAACGCTTGTATCGGCTGTGGCAAATGCGCCAAGGAATGTCCGTTCGAGGCGATCACCGTAACAAACAACGTAGCTTATATCGATTATACGAAGTGCCGGATGTGCCGCAAATGCGTGGCTGTATGTCCGACAGGAGCTATTCATGAGCTGAATTTCCCTCCTCGCAAGGAAGCCGCTCCCGCTCCGAAAGCGGAGACCGTGAAACCGGCGCCGAAGGCAGAGGCTACCGTGAAACCGGAAGCCGCTCCGAAAGCTACAAGTGAAGAAAAAACAAATCTAAATTAAAATCTAATAGTATGCTAAGGACATTTCGAATCGGAGGTATACATCCCCCCGAGAATAAACTGTCTGCCGGTAAGAAAATTACGGCTCTCGCTACGCCTAAACAGGTGATTATCCCCCTCAGCCAGCATATCGGCGCCCCGGCGCAGGCCGTGGTGAAGAAAGGGGATCTGGTAAAGGTGGGTACATTGCTAGCCAAGGCGGGTGGTTTCGTATCAGCGAACATCCACTCTTCCGTATCCGGCAAAGTGAACAAGATAGATAACGCTCTCGACGCTAGCGGATACAAACGTCCCGCTATCTATATAGATGTGGAAGGTGATGAATGGGAAGAGACGATCGACCGCAGCGAGACCTTAGTGAAGGAGTGTGCGCTGTCTTCCAAGGAAATCGTGGATAAGATCGCCGCTTCCGGTATCGTCGGTCTGGGTGGAGCGACTTTCCCTACGCAGGTGAAATTGATGCCGCCTCCCGGAAACAAGGCAGAGATCGTAATCATCAACGCCGTGGAGTGTGAGCCTTATCTTACTTCCGACCATTCGTTGATGCTGGAGAAAGGCGAGCAAATCCTAGTCGGTGTCACGATCCTAATGAAAGCGGTCAACGTGAACAAGGCCGTGATCGGTATCGAGAATAACAAGCCGGACGCTATCGCCCATCTGCAAAAGTTGGCGGTAAATTATAAAGGTATAGAGATCATGCCGCTTAAGGTACAATATCCGCAAGGAGGCGAGAAACAATTGATCGACGCCGTTATTCGCCGTCAGGTAAAAAGTGGTGCGCTTCCTATCTCGGCGGGTGCCGTGGTACAGAACGTAGGAACTGCTTATGCCGTTTACGAGGCGGTACAAAAGAATAAACCGTTGTTCGAGCGTGTGGTGACGATCACGGGTAAGGCGGTAGCTAATCCTTCCAATTTCTTGGTTCGTATGGGAACCCCGATCAGTTGCTTGATCGAGGCCGCAGGTGGCCTGCCCGAGAATACGGGTAAGATTATCGGTGGCGGACCGATGATGGGTAAAGCGTTGATCAGCGCCGAGGTGCCGGTTTGCAAAGGAAGCTCCGGCGTTTTATTACTGACGAAAGAGGAGTCTGTCCGCAAGCCGATCCGGGATTGCATCCGTTGCGCCAAATGCGTAGGTGTCTGCCCGATGGGATTAAACCCTACCCTATTGATGAACGCCACGGAATTCCAGAATTGGGAATTGGCGGAGAAGAACTATATCACCGACTGTATCGAGTGCGGGTCGTGTAGTTATACCTGTCCGGCCAACCGTCCGTTGCTGGATCAGATCCGGTTGGGTAAAGGAAAAGTTATGGGTATTATCCGGTCTAGAAAGTCATAAAACAAGAGCAACATGGAAAATAATTTATACGTATCGCCCTCGCCCCACATCCATGGTGGCGACAGCATAAGTAAAAATATGTATGGTGTACTGATTGCCCTTATCCCGGCTTTCTTGGTATCCCTTTATTTCTTCGGTCTGGGAGCGTTGATCGTTACGGTCGTATCGGTTCTGGCCTGTATGATATTCGAGTATTTGATCCAGCGATTCCTGATGAAAAAGGAACCGACCCTTTGCGATGGCTCCGCTATCCTGACGGGTGTATTGCTGGCCTTCAACCTACCTTCCAACCTTCCGGTCTGGATCATTATTATCGGAGCGTTAGCGGCGATCGGCATCGGCAAGATGTCTTTCGGTGGATTAGGTAATAATATTTTCAATCCGGCGTTAGTCGGACGTGTATTCTTATTGATCTCCTTCCCGGCACAGATGACGACTTGGCCGGTGGTAGATGCCTTGAACGTTTTCCCGATGACTTATACGGATGCCCAGACCGGCGCAACGGTATTGTCGTTGATGAACGAAGGCGTGACCGAGCTTCCGTCTTACGGGAACATGCTTGTAGGAGCTATGGGAGGTAGTCTCGGTGAAGTGAGCGCCGTGGCCTTGATCCTCGGTCTTTTATTCATGCTATGGAAAAAGATCATCACTTGGCAGATCCCGGTATCCATCTTGGCTACCGTATTCGTATTCACGGGCATCATGCACTTGGTGAATCCGGTACAATACGCCAGCCCGTTTGTTCACTTATTATCCGGCGGTTTGTTATTAGGCTCCATCTTTATGGCGACCGACTACGTAACCTCGCCGATGAGCAAGAACGGAATGCTTGTCTACGGCGTGGGAATCGGAATCCTTACCACGGTGATCCGTTTGTTCGGGTCTTACCCGGAAGGTATGTCGTTCGCTATCCTGATCATGAACGCATTTACTCCGCTAATCAACAGCTATATCAAACCTAAACATTTCGGAGGAAAGTAAGCATGGCAAAATTAAAATCAACATTACCCAATATGCTCCTTTCACTAACAGGCATTTGCTTGGTAGCAGGGGCGATCCTAGCCGGAGTGAACCAGTTTACCGCCGGCCCTATAGCGGTAGCTAAAGCGACCGCCTTGGAGGAAGCGATTAAAGCCGTTGCTCCCGAGTTCGACAACAAACCGACCGAGGACGCTTATATGGCCGTCTCCTCCGATGGTGATTCCCTCAAGATTTATCCTGCCAAGAAAGGCGGACAAGTCGTTGGCGGAGCCGTAGAGAGTAACACGAAAAAAGGCTTTAGCGGTGAGATACGGGTTATCGTAGGTTTCGATATGGATGGCAAGATCTTGAACTATTCCGTATTGCAACACGCCGAGACTCCGGGTTTGGGAGCCAAGATGCAAGAATGGTTCCGTGCGGACAAGAACAAGCAAAGTGTCTTGGGACGTACGATTCCGGACGGAGGCTTAAAAGTAACAAAAGATGGTGGCGACGTGGACGCTATCACGGCAGCGACCATCTCCAGCCGTGCGTTCCTCGATGCCGTGAACCGTGCGTATAGCGCATTCGCAGGCGTAGACGGATTAACGGGTGCCACTTCAACTGATAACAAATAAAAAGGGAGGACAGAGCAATGAGTAATCTAAAAATATTGATGAATGGTATCATCACGGAGAACCCGACATTTGTATTACTGTTAGGTATGTGTCCTACCTTGGGAACGACCTCTTCGGCCATCAACGGCATGAGTATGGGATTGGCTACGATGTTCGTATTGATTTGCTCGAATATCGTGATCTCCGCCTTGAAAAACGTAATCCCCGACTTGGTGCGTATCCCGGGATATATCGTTGTGATCGCGACGTTCGTGACCGTAGTTCAGATGTGCATGGAAGCGTTCGTCCCGGCTTTATACGCTAGCTTAGGATTATTTATCCCGTTGATCGTGGTAAACTGTATCGTACTAGGACGTGCCGAGGCTTTCGCCGCGAAGAACGGAATTATCCCGTCGGCCCTTGATGGTATCGGAATGGGACTTGGTTTCACGATGGCTCTTACGCTGCTGGGCGCTTGCCGTGAGTTCTTGGGAACCGGTAAGTTATTCAACGTAACCTTGATGCCCGAGGAATACGGTTCGCTGATCTTCGTATTGGCTCCGGGAGCGTTTATCGCCTTGGGTTATCTGGTAGCAATAGTAAACAAACTGCGTAAAGCATAATAAACGGATCATATGGAATATATATTGATATTTATCGCCGCCGTATTCGTTAATAACGTTGTACTGGCACAGTTCTTGGGAATTTGTCCGTTCTTGGGGGTATCTAAGAAAGTGGAGACTGCCGCAGGTATGGGAGCCGCCGTTACGTTCGTGCTTACGATCGCTACGATTGTTACCTTCCTCGTGCAAAAATATATATTGGACGCTTTCGGACTAGGGTTCATGCAAACGATCAGTTTTATCCTGATTATCGCCGCCTTGGTTCAGATGGTGGAAATCATATTGAAGAAGGTCTCTCCCGCCCTTTATCAAGCGTTGGGCGTATTCCTTCCGTTGATCACCACGAACTGCTGTATCCTGGGTGTAGCTATCCTTGTAATCCAAAAAGAGTATAATTTATTAGAATCTGTGGTATATGCTATCTCGACCGCTATTGGATTTGCGCTAGCTTTGATTATCTTCGCGGGTATTCGGGAGCAACTAGCCATGACGCATGTTCCGGAAGGCATGAAAGGCACTCCTATCGCCTTGATAACGGCCGGTTTGCTAGCTATGGCTTTTATGGGATTCTCGGGTATCGTATAACAAACTTATCTAAATGAACACTAGAATGAAAAAGAAGATTTTAGTAGCGGGCGGAACCGGTTATATCGGCTCACACACCACAGTAGAATTGCAGAACGCCGGATATGAGGTAGTCATTATCGACGATTTGTCAAACTCGAATATCGAGGTGCTCGATGGTATCGAGAAAATCACGGGCATCCGTCCGGAGTTTATCCAATTGGATCTAAAGGATAAGGAAGGTACTCGCAAGGCATTGGAAGCTCATCCGGGCATCAAAGGCATTATCTTGTTCGCCGCTAGCAAGGCGGTAGGAGAATCCGTACAGCAGCCTTTGAAGTATTATCGCAATAATATTGTCACTTTGGTGAACTTGTTGGAGATGATGCCTGAATTCAATATCGAAGGTATCGTATTCTCTTCCTCTTGTACGGTATACGGACAACCGGACCCGGAGAACTTGCCGGTAACCGAGAATGCCCCGATCAAACCCGCTATGTCTCCTTATGGAAACACGAAGCAGATCAACGAGGAGATTATCCGGGATACGATCCACGCAGGAGCGCCTTTCAAGAGTATCATCTTGCGCTACTTCAACCCGATAGGCGCTCATCCGAGCGCAGAGATCGGCGAGTTGCCGAATGGTGTTCCCCAGAACTTGATCCCGTACTTGACACAGACGGCTATGGGTATCCGCAAGGAACTAAGCGTATTCGGCGATGATTATGATACAGCAGACGGTTCTTGCATCCGTGACTATATCAATGTCGTAGACTTGGCGAAAGCACATGTAATCGCTATGGACCGTATGCTTGAGAATAAGTCTGATGAGCATATCGAGATATTCAACCTAGGTACCGGCAATGGTGTTTCTGTCCTTGAACTGATCAATACCTTCGAGCAGACAACAGGCGTTAAGGTTCCGCACAAGATCGTGGGCCGTCGTGAAGGTGATATCGAGAAGGTATGGGCCAATCCGGAGCACGCAAATAAGGTATTAGGTTGGACCGCCAAGGAGACTTTAGCCGACACCCTGCAATCCGCATGGAACTGGCAGAAACGTTTGAGAGAACGTGGCATCCAGTAAATAACACAAAAAAAGAGGCCGTATCTGATAGCGCTTAGCTAAGATACGGCCTTTTTTATATCCTTATATCTACAAGTACTTCTCTAAGATCTCAAGAACCTTCCCGAAATCGATCGGCTTAGCGATATGCTCATTCATTCCGGATTCTTTACACAACTTGATGTCTTCCGCAAATGCGTTCGCAGACATGGCTATTATCGGCATGGACTTGATATCCGGACGTTCTAATGCCCGAATATGGCGAGTAGAGTCGTACCCGTTCATGACCGGCATCTGGATATCCATAAATACCAAGTCATAATATCCCGGACTAGAGTTTTTTACCATATTCACCGCGACAAGGCCATTTTCCGCCTCCTCTACCACCGCACCGGTCTCTTCTAGTAACACAGTCGCTATTTCCCTATTCAAGCTATTATCTTCCACCAGCAAGATCCGCTTACCCTCAAAGTTACCGAAAGGATATTGAGGCTTCTCCGTCTCTTCCTCTTTTTTCTCTTGCTTGATAGCGAAACTTTTCATCAAATAAAATAACTTGGATTTCATCAACGGCTTACTTATGAATCCATCGACACCGGCTCGTTGGGCTATTTCCTCAAAATGCGGACAATCATAAGCGGAAAGAATAATGATCGGAATATCCCGGCCAACGACTTTTCGGATACGGGTAGCGGTCTCGATCCCATCCATTCCCGGCATTTTCAGATCAAGGATAACGGCAAAATAGTCATCATTAAGATGATGTGCCCTCTCTACTTTCCCGATAGCCTCCTCACCAGAAATGGCATACTCGCCTTTCATACCGATCTCGTTAATCCTCATACATGCGTTCTCGCAACACACGATATCATCGTCTACCACGAGAACCGGTAAATCCCTTAAATGATCATCCTCAAAACACCCTTGATCCTGCAATTTCAACTGCATCGTAAATGTAAAAACGGAACCTTTGCCATATTCACTCTCCACCTGAATCTCACCATTCATCATATGAGCGATATTACGGCTTATTGCCATGCCTAAGCCGGTTCCTTGTATATTCCGCAGGGTTGCGTCTTCCGCACGTTCAAATGGCTCGAAAACCTTGTGTAAGAAATCCGGCTTTATTCCGATACCATTGTCTATAACCGTAACCTCAAATAAACCATAATTACCATTTTTAATTGGCTTTTCCCGTATCTCAAGTGTTATTTTCCCATAGTCCGGCGTATACTTTATGGCGTTCGACAGCAAATTCAACAATACTTGCTGAATCCGTTGCACATCGCCAATCAGCTTTTCATGTTTGACTTGAAACAAGTGAACCCGGAAATCCTGAAACTTCTGACTGACCGAAGTCTGAACCATAGTAATTACGCTTTGCAATAACTCGCCCATATCGAACTCCTCGTCTGTCAGCAAAATATGTCCGCTCTCTACCTTAGACATATCCAAGACCTCATTGATCAAGTTCAATAACAATTTGGAAGAAACCATAATCTTCTTCAAGCAATCTACTATACGCTCCCGATCGTCGATATGCATACTGGCGATAGTGGTCATACCGATAATGGCATTCATCGGAGTACGTATATCATGGCTCATACGGGATAAGAAATCCGATTTAGCCTGATTTGCCGATTTAGCCACTTGTAGGGCATCTTGAAGTAATTGCCTTTGCCGCTCTTCCTCACGAACCTCCATAATATCGGTCCGGGTCAAAAGAAGTATATTCCTCTCCTTATCGAAAAAGCTAAAACGCATCTTCTTATCCCTAAAAACGCCATTCTCCATCACCTGACAGAACAAGACATACTCACGGGAATTTCGTAAGACAGATAAGACATGATCTAGGGAAAGATTTCGGGTTAACTCATCTCGCTGATCCTCCGGCACATATTTGTGGTGGAACTCGGCTACCTCTTTTTCATAGTCATTACTCGCTATCGGGGGGACCGGCGTCCCACTTTCACGATTGGAAGTATACATGACATAGCTATTCGTGTTTGCCTCTATATAAACGACATAATCATACTCAGTCTGAACGGCAGCCTCTACGATCTGTGCCTTGCGGCAATGATTCACATAACGGCTGGAAAGAATGATACGATCCGGAATTCCACTCTTATCTTTCAAGATACGAATAAAAGCCTCATGCCACTCAAAACCAAACAAATCATTACAGAAACGCATGTCGAACTTCTTATTCGCTACGCCGCTAGCCGCCATTTGCCGCAATGAATTCAAGGATAAGATCTCCTCCCATTTCCCTAAATCCGCAGGATATACATATTCTTGAATGTAAGTCTGGCAAAGTTCTGTATAATCCAAACATTCTCCTTCCCTTTCGGGAGTCATCGAATCTTTGATTATCTCAACCTTTTCATTACCTAATGTGACGATCCAAAGCGTATCGACTAGCTCGTTTACACCACAGAGTAGTTCTTCCAAATTTAAAGTAGTATTTGTCATTTTCAATGATATAGATTTAATTAAGAGGAATAGAGATCCTATGATTTTGAGAGTATTTCATCGAGCCTCCCTCTCCAATCCTCTCCATTCAAAGGCTGATAGGTATGGAACCCTAGTTCCTGCCCCACTACGATATTATTCTTACCATCATCTACAAATAATGTTTCCTCTGGTTTGATTCCTGAATCCAAGACCATGCGATCAAAAATTTCACGATCCGGCTTCGTGACACCGATCTCATAAGAGAGATACAATTTATCGAAATAATCATTTAATGGACGGCCCGACGGCGTAAACTCTTTTGTCTGTGCCCATTCAAGCTGTATGATCGGATTTGTATTGCTCAATAAATAGACTTGATATCTCTCACGGAGTTTTAATATGTAATCCAATTTATATTGGGGAACGCCGCCAATGAAGCCAAACCAAGCCCAACAAATATCCTCATAAGAAAGGTCTTTACCCGTATACTTCCGTAAATAGCGACAAAACTCCTCTACTCCGATCTTTCCGGTCTCCAGATCTTGAAAAACCCCTTTTTGTTCGTAAGGATCTATCAATCCATCGGCATCTTTGACCCCAATCTCTATTAAACGACGAACAGGTTCATCCCGGTCCAAATCTATGATAACGCCCCCCAGATCGAATACTATATTTTTTATTTTACCCATTGCGATACTATTTAAGTCCTAAAGATACAATTTATTCCGTATATCTAGGTTACAAGGATAAAAAAGGGTATAATCTTCAACGATTATACCCCAATCCAAAGCTATATTTATGTATATAAGACTTAATCCAATTTATGGATCACCAAACCGGAGCGAAGCTTCGGTTCGAACCACGTCGTCTTCGGCGGCATGATATTACCCGTATCGGCGATATCCATCAATTGCTTCATCGTAACGGGATACAAAGCCAAGGCAACCTTCATCTCACCGCTATCCACACGGCGTTTCAATTCACCCAGGCCACGGATACCTCCCACGAAATCGATTCGCTTGTCCGAACGTAAATCCTTAATGCCTAAAATCTCATCCAGAATCAAGTTCGAAGAGATCGTGACATCCAATACGCCTATCGGGTCATTGTCATCGTACGTACCGGGCTTAGCGGTCAAAGAATACCATTTCCCTCCTAAATACAGGGAGAAATTGTGCAAGGCACCCGGTTTGTAAATAGCAGAGCCCTTCTCCTCTACCACGAAGTTTTTCGTTAATCTCTCAACGAATTGTTCCTCGGTCAAGCCGTTCAAGTCTTTTACCACACGGTTGTAATCGATAATGGTCAATTGGTTGGCCGGGAAGCAAACAGCCATGAAATAGTTATACTCCTCGTCTCCCTTATGATCCGGGTTTTGCTTGGCCTTCTCCGCTCCTACCAAAGCAGCAGCGGCGGAACGATGATGTCCGTCGGCAATATACAACGCAGGCATCTCCCCGAATAACTCCGTGATGCGAGCGATATCCTTATCCTCATCGATAATCCAGAACGTATGGCCGAAACCGTCTAATTTCGCCACGAAATTATATTCGGGCTCACGAGCCGTATATTTCATTACGATAGCGTCTAGCTCTGAGTTGTCGGGATAAGCGAAGAATACCGGCTCGATATTAGCGTTGTTGACACGTACGTGTTTCATGCGATCCTCCTCCTTGTCACGGCGGGTCAGCTCATGTTTCTTGATCGTGCCATTCATATAATCGGGAACATAAGCCCCGACTACCAACCCATATTGAGTCTTGCCATTCATGGTTTGGGCATAAACATAATAGCATTCTTTCTGATCCTGAACCAACCAACCTTTTTCCTGAAAATTATTGAAATTGGCGGCGGCCTTCAGGTAAACAGCCGGATCATGCTCATCCGTCCCTTCTGGGAAATCGATTTCCGGTTTAATGATATGGTAAAGGGATTTCTCGTTTCCTTCCGCTTCCACACGAGCTTCTTGCGAGTTCAATACGTCATAGGGACGGGAAGCCACCTCCTCTATAAATTCTTTTGGCGGACGAACTCCCTTGAAAGGTTTTATTTTTGCCATGGTAATTAAATCTAATTGGTTTATGTATCAATGTAGAGACGGGGCGTGCCCCGTCTCTACAACCGGATATTCTTATTTATTAACCCGATACTTTTCATTGCCATTCACCAAGAAATCAACGATCTGCTTGGCGGCGGCGATACCAGCGTTGATATTAGCCTCGGCGGTCTGGGCACCCATCTTTTTCGGGGTGCTGAAATAACGACCGGCATATTTCTCGGCCAATTCCGCATGGATAGCGGGCATAATATCTGTCAAGTACTTGAAGTCCGGACGCTCTTCCAACATCTTAGCGAGGCCAGCCTCATCCATCACCTCCTTACGAGCCGTATTCACTACGATAGCTCCCTTCGGCATGGAATTCATCAACTCGAAATTGATAGAACCCTTCGTCTCGGCCGTAGCTGGAATATGCAAAGAGACGATTTGGCAAGCCTTAAACAAATCGGCTGTAGAAGCTACAGCCTTCACACCATCGGCCTCAATCACGGAAGCCGGACAGAACGCGTCGTAAGCGTAAACCTCCATACCGAAGCCTTTAGCGATACGAGCCACGTTACGGCCCACGTTTCCATAAGCCAAGATACCCAATTTCTTTCCTTTCAACTCTGTTCCGGAAGTTCCGTTATAGAAATTACGAACCCCGTACACCAACATACCGAATACCAACTCGGCGACAGCGTTAGAGTTTTGTCCCGGCGTATTCATCACGCATACCTTATGGGCAGTAGCCGCATCCAAGTCCACGTTATCATACCCCGCACCGGCACGAACCACGATCTTCAGGTTCTTAGCGGCATCCAATACCTCAGCGTCCACCTTATCGCTACGGATAATCACGGCATCGGCATCCTTAACCGCATCCAGCAATTGCGCCTTCTCTGTATATTTCTCCAAAAGAGCCAGTTCCATACCAGCGCCTTCCACTACCTCTCGGATGCCTTTCACAGCGACAGCGGCGAAAGGTTTCTCTGTAGCAACTAATATCTTTGCCATGTCTGAATCCTCCTTGATTAATGTTGTTTCTCGAACTCTTTCATGCAAGCAACCAAAGCCTCCACGCTGCTCTTCGGCATCGCGTTATAAAGAGAGGCACGGAAACCACCTACAGAACGGTGTCCCTTGATACCTACCATACCAGCGGCAGTAGCATATTTACTGAACTCGTCCTCCAACTCCTTATACTCATCATTCATCACGAAACAAACATTCATGATCGAACGATCTTCCTCCGCTACCGTACCACGGAACAACTTATTGCGATCGATCTCATCGTATAAGATCGCCGCGTTCTCAAGATCCTTCTTCTCCATAGCGGCGATACCACCTTGTTCCTTATACCATTTCAAGGTCTGTAAAGCCGCGTAAATAGGCAATACAGGAGGTGTATTGAACATGGAATCCTTTTTAATATGGGTAGCGTAGTTCAACATGGTCGGGATCGGACGGTCTACATGCCCTAAAGCGTCCACACGAACGATAGCCAAAGTCACGCCGGCAGGAGCCAAGTTCTTTTGAGCACCCGCATAGATAATATCATATTTGGAAATATCGATCGGACGAGAGAAAATATCGGAAGACATATCGCAAACCAAACGTTGCTTCACATCCGGATCCTTACGCATCTCTGTTCCGTAAATCGTATTATTAGAAGTAAAATGGAAATAATCCGAGTCATCAGCGATCGCATAACCCTTCGGGATGTAAGTATAGTTCTTGTCTTTGGAAGAAGCGACAACATCTACCTCCCCAAACAACTTAGCTTCCTTGATAGCGTTCGAAGCCCATGTGCCGGTATCCAAATAAGAGGCTTTCTTATTCAACAGATTGTAAGGAACCATACAGAACTGCATGCTGGCGCCACCGCCCATGAATACAACCTCATAGCCTGCCGGAACATCCAGTAATTCCTTGATCAACGCACGTGCCTCGTCGTTTACGGCTACAAACTCCTTACTTCTATGAGAGATCTCAAGAAGTGATAACCCCATACCCGCAAAATTTTCTACCGCAGCGGCTGTATTCTTAATTGTATACTCGCTCAAGATAGAAGGACCTGCATAAAAATTGTGCTTCTTCATACCAATGTCTTTTTAGAATGTTATTATAAATAAAGTAAGTATTTTTTCAAAAACAGGCGGCTAATGTAACTATTTTTTCTCATTTGCCGACACTTTTCGAGCATTTTTTAATTTACAATCAGAATATGTCAATTAAAAACGATCTCCCCAAAGGCGCCTCATTTGCTCAATTAGTTTGTGCTCGGCCGGATTTTCCTGTCCTTTCCACAAACGTTCGCCCAAAATTTCCTTCGGAAGATACTCCTGCTTTACAAAATGATTTTCGTAGTCGTGCGCATATTTATATTCCTTGCCATACTCCAATTCAGCCATTAATTTGGTAGGCGCGTTGCGTAGATGAAGCGGTACGGGTAAATTCCCAGTCCGGTTAACAAGTGCCAAAGCGTCGTTGATCGCCATATAGGCCGAATTACTTTTCGGGCTGCAAGCCAGATAAACGGTCGTCTCGGCCAGGATGATCCGGCCCTCCGGCCAGCCGATCTTCTTCAAGGCATCGAAACATGCGTTCGCCAGCAAAAGCGCATTCGGATTCGCCAATCCGATATCCTCAGAAGCGGAGATCACCAACCGCCGTGCGATAAACTCAGGGTCTTCTCCCCCGGCCACCATACGGGCGAGCCAGTAAATGGCGCCATCGGGATCGCTACCCCGGATCGACTTGATAAAAGCGGAGATTATATCGTAATGCATCTCCCCTCCCTTATCATACGCCGCAGGGTTCTCCTGCAACCTCTCCACTACCTTCTCATCCAGAATCTCAATATCGTCACTCTCCTCGGCAGACACCACCAGTTCCAGAATATTCAGCAACTTCCGAGCGTCTCCTCCCGAGTAACGTAACATGGCATCCGTTTCCGTCAGCCTTATGTTTTTATCCTTCAGAACGACATCCTCGGCGATCGCCTTATGCAATAGCGTAAGCAAGTCATTCTTGTCCAGCGATTTCAACACGTACACCTGACAACGGGATAACAAAGGACGGATTACCTCGAACGAGGGATTCTCCGTGGTTGCCCCAATCAGCGTCACCACGCCCGTCTCTACGGCGTTCAGCAATGAGTCTTGCTGCGACTTACTGAACCGGTGTATCTCATCAATAAACAATATCGGTGATACCGTATTGAAGAAGCGGTTGCTCTTGGCCTTCTCTATCACCTCCCGCACGTCCTTCACTCCCGAACTGATCGCGCTTAACGTATAAAAAGGCGCATCCAACTTATTCGCTATGATCTGCGCTAAGGTAGTCTTCCCGACTCCCGGCGGCCCCCACAATATAAAAGAGGGAACCCGTCCCGCATCAATCATCTTCCTCAACACGGCTCCCTGGCCTACCAGGTGCTTCTGTCCGATATAATCATCCAACGTCTTCGGACGTAATCTCTCTGCTAATGGTTGACTCATCATGGAAGCAAAAGTCGGACATTTTATTTACTTTTCAAAGGATAAGTCAAGAAATTTATCGTATAAAAAGAATGTTAAACAACAGGAAATAGTGACATAATGAAAGAGCAATCATCACAAACACACTTTTACCCATATAATACACTAACATTATGACAATAAAAATTTAACATTCCCTTAGTTCCCTATCCTTTTTATCCCGTACTTTTAGCGATATCTTCTTAACACATTATACCTTTTTTCTTGAAGCATTAAATATCTATCAGCTGGTGCATGATCGTCCAACAGTTGGTGCATGATCATGCAACGACTGTTAGATGATCATGCACCAATTGTTAGATGATCTATATTTCCATATAAAACCAATAAGCCTTCCAAGGAAATGGGATAAGGGAAGCTATCAAAACATGTAAGATATATAACAAAAAAAGATGCCCCTCCATAATCGGAGAGGCACCCTATACATTATATTATATATGTTAGATTAGCGAGTTCCGCCAGCCCACCATACAGGCTCTGAATATACGTATTGACCGTCGCCATAAGCGGCTTTTACTTCCGGATTTGATACCACGTCACTATTACCATAAGGCATACGAAGAGGGAATTTTTTCGTATTCGCCAATATCACGAAATTCTCTCCTAATCCTTTCATTCTACGGATATCATTAAAAGTCTCGGTAGCCTCTCCCGATGCTCCCCACAAAGCCAGATATTTCTGGATCATGGTCTCTTTCAAAGGATTTACAGCAAACAGCGGTTTAACTTGGTTATCGAAATATGTATTGGCCGTCTCCTCTGTCATTTTTTCTGAATTCACGACCATTTTGCTACCCATATAAGTGATAGCAGAAGAGACACTTCTTTCAGCATTTGCGATTCCGGCAGCTACCGCCTCTTTCAACGCTTTCTCGGCGTCAGACGTACGGTTTAAGCGACATAACGCCTCAGCTTGCAAGAATTTCAACTCATGATAACTCATCAACATCGTAGGAGCCGTGTTTGAATATACAAAGGCGGAAACACCATATTTCTGCATATTCTGCTCAGGAGTACCATTCGGGGCCGGAACTAAGTTCTTATCAGCAGAGCCTGTAACCTGTACGCGTTTCTTGTCAGCCGTAGTAGGAGAAAGCATCACTCTTTCCAATCGAGGATCTTTACGCTCAATCAACTTGTCCGTCAAGCTCTGGCTATTGGCAAAACCAGCGCGAGAATCGAAGTAACCAAAGAATGGGTTGATATTATTCGCATCATAGACAGCGTATGCAGCCTCGTCATCCGCAGAAGTAAAAGATTTTGATACATAGTCCAAAACCTTATTCAAGTCAGCTTGCTTATCCGTGGAACGATTGATCAGACGCATCGTATAACGAGCCTTCAAACCATAAGCGAATTTAATCCATTTCTTGGCATCTCCATTATACAAATAATCATACGTACCAACCGGTGAACGATCAGACTGATTCAAATCCTCGATCGCCTTGTCCAAGGAGGCCATTATAGAGACATAAATCTCCTCTTGCTTATCTATTTTAGGATTCATATTCACCGGTGAGCCATTCTCATCCAATAAAGAAGCTTCACTATAAGGTGTATCTCCAAATATATCCGCCAATAGAGCGCCATTGTAAGCTTCCATGACCTCAGCGATACCTCTCGTCACTAAATTTCCCTCATCACGCTTACCTTCTTGACATTGACCGATAATAACACGAGCGTTCTTCAAGCTTGTATAAACATTTCCCCACGTATTCTCAAACGTAGAAGAGGCAGAAGGCTCATTCAAACGAATTTCCGCGTTATATAACTGGTTTTCGATACCCACTTCATATTCCACGTAGGAAGATGAATAGGTATTGAAGTCTCCGCTAACGTTGGAAAATGCAGTAGAAGTAATCAAGTCGGCCAAGATAAATTTGCCATCCACGCTATTTGTATGGCTCGTATCTTGGTTAATCCGATCCATTACATCCTCGGAACATCCAGCCAATGCCAAGGATACGGCCGACATAACAGCCAACCCTTTAAATGATTTTATTATTGTATTCATATATATCTGTCTTCTTTATAAATTAGAAATTTACGTTGACACCAAAACCGTAGCTAGATGTACCCGGTAAGGAGAAACGCTCGAAAGCGCCAGCCATATTGTTATTTCCTTGAGTAGCCTCCGGATCGAAGCCTTTTATCTCAGACCATACAATGATATTACGGGCGAAAACATTCACGTTTACATTCAAGTTATCTTTCTTATATACAGGATATGACAATGAAAGTTCACGCAATTTCAAGAACGAGTTGTCATAGACATAGGCTTCGTCAATGCCCCTCACGCTTTTGAAATACTCCTCTGCATCTGATCCTTTCACTCCACCCGTATAGGGAACATAGATAGGTTTACCATCCGCATCTACGCCCTTCTGTTCAACAGCAGCATAGTCAAAATGATATTTATCACTCTTACGAACCTCTCCAGATAACTTACTTGTACCGTAGAAGTTCGTCTCACCAGCCGTACCACTATACATTTGTCCACCTTGCTTCCAGTCAAATACAGCAGCCAAACGGAATTTATACAACTCGATATTCGTATTGAAACCCAAACGGAAATCAGGAGAAACCTTACCGATTACTTGGGTCTCACCAGCCTCTGGTATACCTTTTTCGTTTACTACAATTCGTCCTTCGCCATCACGTTTGTAACCAACACCATAGATTACCGGGAATTTATCGCCGATACCTGCACGTACTTGAGGAGTCACGAAACCACCCAACATAATGCTCTCTACGCCCGGAGCCAACTCGTCTACATAATTGTCGATCTTTGAGAAGTTAAAAGCGAAGTCCAGCTTGAAATTCTTCGTATCAACCGGAGAGATACCTAATGTAATCTCATGTACGTTTGAGTGCATCTTTCCACCATTCATCATCATACTGGAAGCACCTGTGGAGCCAGCCAAAGGCACCTCGAAGATTTGGTCTTTCACGTTCTGACGAGAATACGTATAATTCAATGAAACTAAACCATTCAAGAAAGTCAAGTCAGCACCAAGCTCATAAGACTTCGTGTTCTGAGGCTTCAAGTTCGGATCATAAACCACGAAATAAGGAATATACGCCATATTTCCATTAATCGGATACATAATAGGTGTTCCCTGGAAGAAACCACCACCATAACCTGGCGTATAATAATAAGACGGCACATATTCTCCTGCCATACCTACCTCTGCGTAAGAGCCACGGATCTTACCAAATGTCAAGATATCATTCTTCAAGGCTTCCACTTCCGTGAATACCCATCCAAGGGATACGGAAGGATAAAAGAACGAACGGTTATCTCTCGGCATAGAAGACACGATATCGTTACGTCCCGTAACATTCAAATAAAGCATATTCTTCCAAGCCAAAGATAAGCTAGCGAAGTTACCTACCGTACGTTTTCTCTTATACTCATGAGAGCTGTTAAATACAGAAGCGTTGTTCAAATGGTTCCAGCCCGGGAAGTTGAAGCTATATCCCACGGCTTGAGTATTACTTATTCGCTTATCTACAAGCTCATTACCCAACAAAGCATCGAATACGAAGTCCTCATTGATATTCCAGTTATACGTAAACGTCAACAATGAGTTCATCTCATTTACCGTAAAACCGTATTCGCTAGCATAACCATTCGTATAACCAGTTGTACCGTAGCCGTAAATATCAGAGTAATTGGTCGTATAAGCGTCATCACCAATTTGGTATTTCACATCCAATTTATGATTGTCCGTACCAAATTTAGTAGAATACTTCAAGAACGCATTCCCGAAGAAACGTTGAGATCTCTCCGTAAAGCTATTATTGTCGCACGCCCAGTTTCCATCATCGATCCAATTCTCACGAAACGTATTCTGAGTATAAGGATCACCTTCGATATGGGAAGGTATGCCCGCCATAGTATAACTGATAGGAGCCGTATAAACCGTAGCGGTAACACCGTCATTAGCGGTTCCTTGCTTCTTGATCTTTGATGTCACGAAGTTTCCGTTAAAACCAGTCGTCCAGTTATCATGCAATTGTGCCTCACCCGACAGCTTCACGTTATAACGATCCATTCCCGTAGAACGAACGATACCATCAGAAGTCGTATTACCCAAAGAGAATGAATAGTTTCCTTTATCGAAAGACTGAGCTACATTTACAGAGTTACTCCAAGTAACGCCAGTCTGGAAGAAATCCTTCGCATTATTATAAGCTTGGGGAGTAGCCCATGGATCCAATCCTGCCGCAGCACGCTGAGGCACATAGTATTGTCCATTATGCAATCCACCTTTCGTATATTCATTTTGTACATTACCGCCATATACAGGATCATTCGCCAAGTCAGAGATAGACGGTCCCCAGCTAAATCCCGAATATGGGTTATAAGCACCTTCATTACCTTGTCCATATTCAGTTTGTAACTCAGGTAATGTAGAAACCTTATCAAACGCAAGATTCGTGTTGAATGAGATCTGAGGTTTTCCTTTACGAGCACCTTTTCCGCTCTTTGTAGTAATAACGATCACACCATTAGAAGCACGCATACCATACAACGCAGAAGCGGCTTGTCCTTTCAAGATGTTGATACTCTCGATATCGTTCGGATCTAAGTCTACGGCACGGTTCGCATAGTCAGCTCCACTAACACTACCATTATTCATCGTATCCGTATTAACATCCGCCGTAGATGCGATCGGCATACCATCGATCACATACAAAGGAGAGTTATCCCCTGTAAATGAACGGGCTCCACGGATCATGATCTTGGAAGATGCGCCTGGCATACCCGATGAGGAAGCGATATCGATACCGGATACTTTACCTTGCAAAGCCCCAGACAAACTAGTGTTAGCACCTTGTGTTAACTCATCCGATTTTACATCTTGCACGGCATAACCTAAAGCTTTCTTTTCCTTTGAGATACCCATAGCCGTAACCACGACCTCATCCAAGTTTTGGGTATCAGACATCAATGTTACATTTACATTGGGAGACACAACTACCTCCTTGGATTTCATACCGATGTATGAAATAACTAATTGCTTACCATCACTAGGAACATCCAAAGTAAAATTACCGTCAAAATCCGTAACTGTTCCCACAGTCGTTCCTTTTACGATAATGGACGCACCGATCACCGGCTCACCATCTTCTCCGACTACCTTACCGGTAACCTTCGAGGTCTGTGCCGAAACTACTCCTACGCTCATCGCAAGAAATAGTAGCACAGAAGTCAACTTTTTCTTCATAGACACATTCTTTTTATTTAAACTAAACTAGAAATTCAATTAAGCTTTCGTGGACTATAGTTCATACAGAACTACCAATTTTCAATATTTTATTTAGTGTAGTCATATGAAAAAAAAATTATCATATAAGTTTAGATCTATTAAAATTCTGTAATAAATATATTGGATTTGAGAGATATTGTTTATCAGCCATATTGGGAGGATAAGAAAAGCCAGCCGTTTTTCACAAATATCTACATAAAATAAAGTTGTAAATATTTTTAGTGATAAGCTATATGCTATAAAATATCCAGAATAAGTTGATATCAAGTCCAATATCATGCCTATAAAGAGTAAGCTCACTATTTGTTACGATAAAATTAAGATAAAAATAATTTTTTTATTTGTCAAAAAGAAACTATCGGCAGTGATAACTCATTGATTTGTGATACGATCATGTTACCTGAGTCGATTTAGACAGTGGTTATATTGCAAATTGACAGATTTAACAATTAAGAAAACAAAGGAAATATATCACAATAATAATAATTTGTTGTTTTTTTCAAGTATAATTTATAGTTTTGCAACCGTTTTTCATTTAATAGGTATGTCGTAAAACATAAAATGGAGTAGTTCTGTATGAACTTAGTTAATCAACCATTAAAATGCAGAGAAAACATTTTTAAGTATATAGTTAATAAATAAGTGTGTTTATGAAGAAAAAGTTGACTTCTGTGCTACTATTTCTTGCATTGAGTGCAGGTGTGGTTTCAGCACAGACCTCGAAGGTTACCGGTAAGGTAATTGGGGAAGATGGAGAGCCGGTGATCGGTGCCTCTATTATCGTAAAAGGGACAACCGTGGGAACAGTCACGGATTTTGATGGAAACTTTGAACTAGAAGTACCTGCGAATGGTAAACAATTGGTTATTTCATACATCGGTATGAAATCTCAAGAAGTTGCGGCCACTTCTAATGTAAATGTAAAACTATTAGCCGATACCCAGAACTTGGATGAGGTCGTGGTTACGGCTATGGGTATCTCAAAGGAAAAGAAAGCTTTAGGTTATGCGGTTCAAGATGTGAAAGCGGATGAGTTGACGAAAGGAGCTAATACTAGTTTGTCTGGCGCATTACAAGGTAAGGTTTCTGGAGTGGAGATCTCTCCTTCTTCCGGTATGCCGGGTGCCTCTTCTAAGATCACGATTCGTGGTTCCAGATCTTTTACAGGGGATAATACTCCTTTGTATGTAATTGACGGTATGCCTGTCGCTTCAACGGCTGATGTGGACACCGGTAGTTCTGTTTCCGGTACGGACTTTGCATCTCGTGCGGTGGATATCGATCCAAACGATATTGAAAGCATTAATATATTAAAGGGACAGGCCGCATCTGCCTTGTATGGTATGCGTGCAACAAATGGAGTAATTGTCATTACGACCAAAAGTGGAAAGGGAGCCCGTAAAGGTAAACCTCAGGTCGCTTTTAATACCAGCTTATCTTTTGATAAGGTTTCAACGATGCCTGAATACCAAAAAGTGTATGCGCAGGGTACAAATGGCAAGTATAGCCCGTATGCTTCAACTTCTTGGGGACCACTAATCAGCGAATTGCCTAACGATCCGACTTATGGAGGAAATACGGATAATGAGTTTACCAAGCAATATGGTAAGCATGAAGGTATGTATTATGTACCTCAGCGGGCCGCTGCGGGATTAGACCCTTGGGCTCAACCACAAGCTTACGACAATATCAAGGATTTCTTCAACGTGGGTACGACATGGAGTAACTCCGTGAATGTAGCTCAAGCTTTTGATAAAGGTAACTATTCCTTCTCGATCGGTAATACTACGCAAGATGGTATTATTCCAAATACAGGCATGGACCGATACAACGCAAAAATGAGTGCCGAAGCTCAATTACACAAGAACTGGTCTACTGGATTTAACGGTACCTATGTAAATTCGAAGATCAGCAAGCAGTCTAGTGCCAATAATGGAATCTTAGCTACTGTTTACGGAGCTCCTTCTAGCTACGATTTAGCCGGTATCCCAAGTCATGTTGAGGGTGACCCGTATACACAAAATACATTCCGTAGCACATCAGGTTTTGACGGAGCTTATTGGGCGGTAGATAACAACGAGTTCTTGGAACGTTCACAACGTTTCTTTGGAAATACTTATTTGAAATATTCTACGAAGTTCAATACCGATAATCACAAATTGGATGTCAAGTATCAATTGGGTGTGGACTCTTATACGACTAATTATACGGATTCTTGGGGTTATGGACATGCAAATGGTTATGGAGAGATTGATCACTATGGATATTCAATCACGGAGTTGAACTCTTTGTTGACCGCTGCATATACTTGGAATATCAACGAAGATTGGTTGTTCGATGCCCTTGTTGGTAATGAATTGGTAGAGAATCAGCGGAAATTTTACGAGTCTTATGGAGCGAACTATAACTTCCCGGGTTGGAATCATATAGATAATGCTACAACTATGGTAGCATCCGAGTCATTACGCCGGAAACGCACAGTTGGTAACTTTGCTAGCATTTCATTGTCTTACGCTAACATGGTTTACTTCAACGCAACTGTTCGTAACGATATCGTATCTAATATGCCTCGTAACAACCGCTCATTCACTTATCCATCTGTTTCCTTGGGCTGGATTTTCACAGAATTAGAACCATTGAAGAATAATGTCTTGACTTATGGTAAATTACGTGCTTCTTACGCCGAAGTAGGACAGGCTGGAGATTATTATGATTCTTATTATACTACACCTGTTTACGGTGGTGGTTTTTATGGTTCTACGCCTATACAATATCCTATGAGTGGAATTACGGCGTTCACTCCATATGCTCGTGTGTATGATCCGAATTTGAAACCTCAGAACACGAAGTCTTATGAGTTAGGTGTGGATTTGACCTTCTTGAATGGTCTTTTCTCATTGAACTATACCTTCTCTCGGCAGAATGTGAAAGATCAGATATTTGAGGTTCCTTTGGCTGGTTCTACAGGCTCTGCAGAATTAGTAACCAATGGTGGCGCTATCCATACGAACGCTCATGAGATTACGTTGGGAATCAATCCGATCAATACGAAGAATTTTAAATGGGATATGGCATTTAACTTCTCTAAGATCGATAACTACGTAGATGAGCTGGCTCCGGGTGTAGAGAGTATTTTCTTGGGAGGTTTCGTTGATCCGCAGGTACGTGCGAATATTGGCGATAAATTCCCTGTAATCTATGGTACGACTTTCTTGCGTAATGACAACGGTGATATTGTCGTAGACGAAGATGGCTTGCCTCAGATCGGTAGTGAGGGTGTGATCGGTAAGGTTTCCCCGGATTTCCTCTTGGGTTTTAATACTAATTTTGAGATTTACAAATTCCGTATCGGCGCTACGTTCGATTGGAAATGTGGTGGACAGATGTATAGCGGTACATTGAACACGTTGAACTATTATGGTACAAGTATGGAGTCTGTTGAAAGTCGTACGGCCGAGACTTTCCGTTTTAGTCATCCGGCTGTAAAGCAGTTGGAAGATGGTTCCTATGTAGCTAATGACATAGATATCAAAGGCGAAGACGCTTTATCATATTATGACCGCATGACGCTTATTTCCGAAGCTGGTATCTATGACAGTGGTTTCTTGAAACTACGTGAGTTGTCCGTTAGTTATCCGGTATGGGATAAGAATGGAATCAACGTGAACTTAAATGTTTTTGCCAGAAATATCATTCTTTGGTCTGAGTTGAAAGGTTTGGATCCTGAGGCTTCTCAAGGTAATAATAATATGGGCGGTGGCTTCGAGCGCTTTTCTATGCCGGGTGCTTCGAGCTATGGCTTCGGTTTAAATGTGAAATTCTAATAAAGGAAACAAAAGATGAAACTTCAAAATATCTCAAAAAAATTATTGACGGGAGTTGTTTTCACCGCAGCCTTGGTCTCTTGCTCTGAGGATAAGATGGATGAGATCAACAAAGATCATAATCATACCACAGCAGTTCCCGCAAAGATGATCCTTACGGATGTCATGACTTCGACTGCGTTTAGCGTGGTTAGCGGCGATTTCAATTTATATGGTGGTATGTATGTGGAACATGAGACAGGTTCGCATAATCAATTCTACTATGCGGAAACCCGTTCTTCTTGTACATCGGCTTCTACCTTTAATAACTCATGGGGGGGAACCTATTCGACACTGAAAGATGCTTTGAACTCAGTCAAAATCGCAGAAGAAGAGCAGAACTTCATAACAAAAGGCATTGCGGAACTTTTCGTAGCTTACAATTTGGCGATCTTGACAGATATGTATGGTGATACACCTTGGAAAGAGGCTTGTGACTATACAGTATCTATGACTCCCGCTATCGATAAACAAGAGGAGATTTATAAGGATATCATGGCCTATGTGGATGCCGCAATTGAAGATCTTCAGAAATCAGATCTGACGAGCCTGTCTAATCAAGATTTGATTTATAAAGGTGACGCTTCGGCTTGGCTAAAGACAGCTTATGGCTTGAAGGCTCGTTATACGATGCGCTTGGTGGGACGTAGTGCTGATGTTAAGGGCGATATGGAAAAGGTGTTGGATTATGTTTCCAAGTCGTACACCTCGGCAGCCGAGCAATGTAGCTATGCTATGTATGGTGTGGGTGTTAATATCAACCCATTTTTCGGAGTATTCTATTCTCGTTTAGGTGAGGTAGCCAGCCGAAGTATGTTTGATAAATTGAATGAGCGTAATGATCCGCGTATCAGACGTTGCTATGTGGAGGCTAACAGCCAAACGATGATTGCTTCTAAAGATGATCCATTATTGAATCTTGCTCATAATGGTGATTTAGTGCAAAGTCAGTTAGAATATACTGTTTCCATGTTCTGTGCAGCTCAAACCGCTCCGACTCACATCTTAAGTTATCATGAGGTATTGTTCTTGAAGGCAGAGGCTTTGTGTCGTTTAAATCGTAAGGATGAGGCAAAAGCAGTGTTGAAAGAGGCTGTTGTCGCAGGTATGGCTAATATGGAGGTTAATATCAAGTCTGCCCTCGCTTCTGATTATTGGGGAGGTTTCTTGAATGTAACAAACGAGGTGACACCGGAGGAGGCCGCTTCTTACTTTGATGAGAATGTCGCTCCCTTATTCGATGCTAATCCTTTGAAAGAGACGATGATTCAGAAATATATTTCTTTCTGGAACGCAGATGGAGAGTCTACCGAGTGCTATAATGACGTACGTCGTTTGAAGAGCTTGGGTGAGGATATTTATGGCTTGCAGAATCCGGGTAAGTTCCCGTTAAGATGTCCGTATGGTAATGATGATACTACGACTAATCCTAATATACAAGCTGCTTATGGTGATGGTCAGTATGTGTTTACCGAAAACGTATGGTGGGCTGGCGGAACTCGCTAATCAATATATAAAAGCATAACGAGTGACAACATTCAAAAAAGGGGAAGAATATCTTAATGATATTTTTCTCCTTTCTTATAAATCCACACTCTAGCCGAACTTCAATCGTGTCTCAATCTTCTCAAGATCGCGGACAATCGTCATATCCATGATATTGCTATAGATCTCAGTAGTACGAACACTTTTATGCCCTAACAACTTTTGTACCGTAGTTATATTCGCTCCATTATATAATAATAAGGTAGCATTCGTATGCCGAGCCGTATGAAAAGAGACCTTCTTATCAATACTTGCCAATTGGCTGATTCGGCGTAATTGCTTATTCACGTTTGAATTAGAGGATAAGGGAACACCAAACAGGGTTCTCGGCGCATTCTTATATCGCTCATAGATAGGTAAAGATTTACCCTCGAACAAGAGGAATAGCGGCAAACGGACACTCACATCTGTCTTCACCGATGAATAAACCAGCCAAACCTTATCATCAATAATCAAAAAGTTCTCTTTCGTTATACTTACTATGTCTGAGAAACGTAATCCCGTGTAGCAACTAAATAAAAACATATCCAGACACCGGCGCAATGTACGCTGCCCATCCAGCTTTAAGTTTTCCAAACGCCCTAACTCCTCAGGCGTTAAATGAGTACGCTTACTCTCTTGATATTTAATCTTATATTTCCGAAATGGATATTTGTGCAACTCGAACAACTCCTTATTAATCGCCAAGTTGATATATCGTTTCAAATGCTTCATATGTTTAGCGATCGTATTTCGATGATACTCCTGCTTCAATAAAAAATATTCAAAATCGCATAAGAAATTGAAATTAATATCCTTAAACAGAACGTCCTTCTTGTATAAGGATAGAACATGCAAAGTGGACAAATGGTTTTTTAACGTCGATTCTTTTAAATTACTATGTAAAATCTCCTCACGCATGAAAACAAGAAAAGAGGAAGACGTAGATGTCGAAGAGGTCTCCTCACGCAGATCCTTCAACGAAAAACCGTTATTCGCTTGTCTCTTCTCCAGCTCATCTCTCTCCAACTCCATAACATAGTTCTGAAGATACAGGTTTAACGCATCCATATTCGGATGATTCTTTATGGAACGTCTCTTGTTGTCCCATTGACAAGGTTTCACATAAACCTTCGTTGAAAAATACCTCTTTTGCCTATTCAAATAGGCCTCTACTTGAATCAAAGCTTTTCCTTCCGTATTCAATTGCTTTTTTCGATTAAACACTAAGTTGTAAATTACTTTTTCCATGATACATTTATATATTATCTGATTGTAAACACGAAGGAACAATAATAAGTTCTTTGTAGCACAATCTACAAACTAAAAGTTTGTTATCACGGATTACCAACTAATAAAAAACCATATATCAAAATAAATAAAAAGGGCCTGCCAAATACATGGCAGGCCTCTCCTACTTTTCAAGATATTAAATCATATCAATAATCTTCACCTTCCCAACCTGTTTTACGGAATCCTTTAACCGTCATCGACTTTCCATTTTGAGTCAAGGTAAATTCAATAGCATCCACTTTTGTATTGGCTTGAGTAGTATAACCATCCACAATTACTTTACCAGAGATATTGAAGGTTACAGTAGAATTTATACCATCATCCGCATGGAGCAGATTAGCGATACCATCCCCATCAAAAGATTTAGAAGCTACATCGCAATGAATCTTGCCACGTACTCCCCAGTCGTTTGTGGCAACACTCATTTTTATCCACATCTTATCCGTGGCATCATCAGTCGTATTGTAAGTATTGCAGGTCACACCTTCCGCCAAGACACCACCATCCTCACCTGTAACATTAACTACCCATTCGCCACATAAAGGATAAATGGCCGTGTATTCTATCTCGTAATCACCATAGGTCTCACAAGAAGAAAAGGTGACCAACGCCAATAAGATAACCAGTAATTTATTTATCTGTTTCATATTCAAAAAGCTTTTCTGATTAATATACATTTATAACACCCATTTATTTATGCCACCATTGTTTTTCCGCTAACGGAACTACCGCCGGAGTATTAGGGTTATAGTCTGAAGATGACTTCGGATACAATAAACGACGAGGATATTCACCCGGAGCCAACGCAGAACCAATGCAAGGAGTCAACTGCCCCCAAATATATCCTTCCTCATCCACATGCTTTGTCCCTAAAACAGGAATACCAGTACGATTGATATCAAACCATGCGTCCCATGCTTGACAACGAGTGGAAGCGATCCACTTCTGGGTCAAAATAGAGGTAAGCATTGAATTTTGGTCTGCACTATTGAAAGCATAAGGTGCACCTTCCGAAATAAACTTGGCAGCAGAATATCCCCAACGTTCAAACGCATAGTTCACACCTTGTTCATAAGCCACTTTCGCTTTAGCCACATCATTCAAACGAGCGTAAGCTTCCGCTTGCAGGAACGCTACCTCAGCAGCAGACATAAAATAAACAGGATCCGTAGGACCTAGCTTAGCCACAGAGATCATACGAGTTGTTACCGCTACCGAGTTTGGGCGGTCACCATACTTCAAAGCTGTTGTCTCGCCGGAGCCATCCGTATTAGGTGAATAAAAATCATTTAAACGAGGATCCTCATATTTTTTCAAATAATCGCAAACCGTAGCGCACGCACGAATATTTACAGTTGAATTCAATTTACGACGGTCATTCTCATACAATGGATTTGATTTATTTTCCAAATCTTGAAAACAGTCCATCTTAGCGTCTACACTCAGCAAATCTCCTTCGTCGAGCAATGCCTTGATAGCAGCTTTATTCGTATCGAAATCACGCATCAACAATTTTAGCTTTAAACTCTTCGCAAATTGAATCCACTTATTCACGTCACCAGCGAACACCAAGTCTTGTTTTGTAACCGAAGGCAAACCACCTGCGGTAGCCTCCGCCTTTTTAGCGATAATCTCATCCAACATCGCTAATAATCCCGGATAAACCACAGTCTTACTGTCATCATACTTTGGTGTAGTATTCTCATTTCCAAGGATAGCTTCTGTAAAAGGAATAGAGCCATAAGAGTCCACTAGGATATGATACATAAAGGCAGTCATAGTCTTACCCATTACCCAATAATTCCATTCTTGAGCCGATTCAGAGCTTTTGATAACCAAATCCAAGTCTGGCAGTGCTATTGAATAAGGTATAGACCACAAACGAGAATCGGATGCGTTAGTTATCGTATAGTTAACCAATGTATTATACTGGTTGGATGTATGTCCCTGCGTACATTGCTGAGACCACATGCTACCATATAATTCGTAAGTACCACCTACAATACTTGCTACTCCTGCGATACCAGAAGGAAGCAAAGTAGAAGAAGAGGCTTCCGTTGGATATTCCGGATTCTGGTTAATATCCAAATAATCGGAACAAGCTGTAGTCGCCATCAACAAGCAGCTAACCAGTCCTGTATATATTAAATTGTTTCTTTTCATACTATCTTTACTTTTTAAAGTTACTTATTATAATACGACTTTAATACCACCACCAAACGTACGGTTTGTCGGAGCCGCACCAAATTCACCAATTTCAGACAAGATGTCATTACCATAATTCGTACCTTCCGGATCTACGTAGTTGTTCTTTTTCGGGGTCCACATAAATAAATTACGTCCGATCAAACTAACTTGAACCATAGAGAATGGGGTTTGTTTCAACCATGCTTTTGGCAAAGAGTAAGAAAGTGTAATCTCTCTTAATTTCAAGTAATCTTTAGGTAAAATCCAATTTCTATACTGAGCGTAGTTGGAGGCGTTATTATAGTAGGTATTAACAGCGCTAGAAGCACCTCCCCAATGTACGATAGGTATATCATTCTCTACGTATTGACCATTTACGACTTTCACGGAATTAGGAACCACAAATGGTTCACGATTATTAAACACCGTATAAGTAGAGTTTCCGGCAAATGTAAGCAATTGAGAGGTATATGAATAGAACTCACCGCCATTACGCCAATCTAATACCGCTGATAAAGTAATCCCTTTCCATGTGAAATGCGTATTAAAGCCCATCAAGAAATTAGGAGTAGACGTTCCTACGATCTCTTTCTTGCTAGCATCAATTGTCGGCATACCGTTATTATCAACGATCACCTTACCATCATCGGTCGTGGCCAAAGCCGGAACCTTGAAAACGCCCAAAGGCTGACCTACTTCCGCAACGAAATCCACTTGATAGGAACTTGTCAATTTATACTCAGTTACATCATCCCATAACTCTTTCACCTCACTCCAGTTCTTACTGAAAGTAAAACCTAATCCCCACTCGAAATCTTTCGTACGAACAGGAATGCCATTCACTGCCAACTCGACACCTTGATTCGCAATCTTACCTACGTTGCGGGTCATAGACGTATAGCGAGACTCCGGAGCCAGACTAGCAGATATTATCTGATCTTTCGTACTCTTATTATAATAAGCAGCATCAATATCCAAGCGATTGTTAAACAGATGCGTTGTTAAACCGAACTCCCATTCTGTCGTGATCTCCGGACGAAGATCCATACTCGGCAAACGATTATACTCTGTCAAGCCTAATGTATTATTAATAGGTAAATATAAATCTCCAAAACCTAAACTGATTTGAGTCGGTGTAAAATAACTGCTAGTACGGTAAATCGGGGCATCGTTACCAGTCTGTCCCCAAGCTGCACGAACCTTCAAGAAATTCAGATAATCAGATTTCAAATCCTCAAACATATCCGTGATGATCAATGAAGTATTCACGCCACCATAGAAAAAGCTATTATTTCCTTGAGGTAAAGTAGATGACCAGTCGTTACGAATAGAAGCATTCACAAACCAGAAATTCTTGTAACCAAACTCACCTTGAGCGAACAAACCAACCAAACGGCGTCTATCAGAGTAAGTCGTAGTCATGGGCTTATCAACACCATTCGCTAGGTTAAACCATCCCGGTTGCTCCAAACCATACAGATAAGATTTCAAATAAGAACTCGTTTGTTGATTCAAGTTCCATCCAATCATACCATTCAAAGCGATATCCTCACCGATTTTATAATCCGCGTTTAAGAAAGCGGTCGCATCAATTTGCTCCACCTTGTCACGACGTTCCGTATAAGTACCGGGCTGCTGCTTCTTACCACCTAATTCACTCCAAGACCCTGAAGCGAAAGTCACTTTTTCATTCCATCTCTTTTGAGTAGCGTTCGTAAAGTCACCACCTAAACGTCCAACCGCCTTCAAACCTTTCATAATCTCAAAAGCAAGCTCGATCTTACCATAGACACGGTCGTCTTGATATTTATTACGATTATGATCTAACACCCAATATGGATTCTCCGCATAAGCAGTATAGAAGTTATCCGTATTAAAATAAGGATTCGTATAATCTTTCATTGAGCTAATATCTACATCCACGGCATGTTGCAAAATCTCAGAAAACATCGTTGCACCATCATCTCCTTGGCCAGCAGCAGCTTGTGTGATATCTTTACGGACATAGTTCAAGTTTAATTCCGCAGAAAAACGTTTATATTTCATATTACCTCTTAACGAGATTGTATTACGAGCATATGAATCAGCGTCACCCGGTAATACACCGTCAGACTTCACATTACCATAGGAGGCAACAAAACCAAGTTTATCATTACCCATACGAATCGAGACGTTATTATTCGTCTCAAAACCAGTTTCATAAAAATCACGAAGATTGTTCTTTACATACGAGAAAGGCTTAGAAAGCGGAGTTAATAAACCTTCTGAGCCGTCTGAGTAAGGTCCCCAGATATGATCACGACCATCCAAAACCGGTCCCCAAGAACCATTCTCCATAGGTCCGAAAGATCCCCATCCTTGTCCGAAACGATCTTGTGTTTGAGGAACACGCAATACGCTAGATCCCATAAATGAGCCATCGTACGTAACAGAAAGCTTCTCAGCCCCAGCCCGTTTTGTTGTCACCATGATAACACCATTAGCAGCCCGGCTACCATAAAGGGCAGTAGCGGAAGCACCCTTCAAGACTGTTACAGACTCAACATCCTCTGGGTTAATGTCATTAGCTTGGTTACCAAAATCCACTGAGTTAGAGAAAGAATCCTCACCTTGGAAATCATTCATAATAGGCACACCATCCACCACATACAAAGGTTGATTAGCACTGAAAGAACTGATACCACGCACGATTACTTTCTGAGAAGAGCCTGTAGCACCACCGCTAGTAATATTCAAACCCGCAACCTTACCAGTCAAGCCTGACATCACTGATCCAGACTTAGCGGCATTCAAATCTTCACTCTTCACAGTAGAGGCTGCATAGCCCAACGCCTTTTCCTGCTTTTTCATACCAATCGCAGTAACGACAACCTCCTCAAGATTCTGGGTACCAGACTGAAGGACTACCCTCAACACATCTTGTACCGGAACCTCACGAGCAATCATGCCCACATAAGAAATTACCAGAGTCTTCGCGGAACTTGGTACATCCAAACTGAACGCACCATCAAAATCCGTTACTGTTCCTGTAGTAGTACCTTTGACTATTACAGACGCACCAATAATCGGTTCACTGTCTTCGGCGGAAATAACAGTTCCTGTTACTTTCCTCGTCTGAGCTGTGGCCAATCCAATGCCTAAAACTAGGCAAAGTAAAAGATAAGTCAACTTTTTCATAGACACACTCTTTTTTTGTTTTACTTACATATTATTAATTCGCAATAGATTTTTAGCAACATGAAAATTAAGGTTCGGATAAATGCAAATATAACAATAATTTTATTATAACAAGTAAACAATTAAAAAATTTCAATAAAATAACAAGAAAAGATAAACGGGTAGAAAATTTGGAGACTTTTTTAGCCCCTAATTTAAATATTATAATATATACACAAGAGATTACGGCTTACATCAAGTATAAAGAATTACATATTTAACACTTTGAGAGATAAAAATATACATAAAATAACAGCGAACGATTCCTGCGTACATCATGATTTTCAGATTATAACAAGGTTCCGCGAAAACTAAGTAATAATAAAAAATAATCTATTATTCATAGGTTCCGCGAAGACTCTGGTATTCTCTTATGTGGGAATGGTGGCGAAAGAAGTTCCTATCGAGCCTGTAATGAAAGTGGAGCTACAATCAGGGGCACAGAACCTAAGTGAAGTCGTTATTACAGCCATGGGTATCTCCAAAGAGAAAAAAGCTTTAGGTTATGCGGTACAAGATGTAAAATCTGATGAGTTAACGCAAGCGGCAAACTCCAGCCTATCGGGAGCCTTACAAGGAAAAGTCTCCGGATTAGAGATTAAACCATCTAGCGGTATGCCCGGTGCTTCTTCTCAGATAACGATTCGTGGAGCCCGTTCATTTACAGGGGATAACTCTCCTCTATATGTTGTAGATGGCATGCCTATTTCTTCTGCCGCAGACATGAGTACTTACGATAGCGTTAGCGGAGCAGATTATGCGAACCGAGCAGTCGATATCGATCCTAACGATATCGAGAGCATTAACATCCTGAAAGGACAAGCAGCTTCCGCCTTGTATGGTATCCGTGCCTCTAATGGTGTAATCGTTATTACAACAAAAAGTGGTAAAGGGGCAAAAAAAGGGAAACCACAAGTATCGTTTTCTTCTAACTTGAGTTTTGACAAGATTTCCAGAAAACCTCATCTTCAGAATATATACGCTCAAGGTAGTAACGGTAAATTCAATCCTAACGCTTCAACTAGCTGGGGACCTAAAATCTCAGAATTACCCAATGATCCTACCTACGGAGGAAATACAGATAATACATACACCAAGCAATCGGGCAAACATGAAGGTATGTATTACGTTCCTCAACGTGCCAATGCAGGAATGGATCCATGGACTACTCCACAAATTTATGATAATATAGGAGAATTCTTTGATTTAGGTACGACTTGGAACAATTCATTAAATGTCGCACAAGCATTGGATAGAGGCTCTTATTCCTTTTCTTTGGGTAGTACTACCCAAGATGGTATAGTCCCTACTACAGGTATGGATCGTTACAATGTAAAATTAACAGCGGAATCCCGATTGGAAGAGCATTGGACTACCGGTTTTTCCGGAAACTTCGTGAATTCAAAAATCCAAAAATCTACCGGAGCTAATGACGGTATCGTGGCGACCGTATATCCCGCACCCGCTCATTATGATTTAGCTGGTATACCATCCCATTATGCCAATAATTTATACCAACAAAATACGTATCGCGGTACAGGAGGATTCGACGCTGCCTATTGGTCTGTCAACAACAATGAATTTACAGAAAAGACCAATCGTTTCTTTGGTAACGCATATGTAAACTTCGGTACAAAATTCAATACCGAAAATCATAAGTTAGATGTAAAATATCAAATGGGTGTAGATGCTTATACTACCCATTATCAAGATATTTGGGGATATGGACATGCGAACGGAAAAGGACAGATAGAAAACTCGGGATGGACAACAACAACGTTCAACTCTCTATTAACCGCGACTTACGCATGGAAAATCTCCGAAGCTTGGGACTTTGATGCCTTACTGGGTAATGAGATCGTACAAGACAATAATAAATATTACTGGCAATATGGTGGTACATATAATTTCCCGGGATGGAATCACATCAATAACACCGTAACTAAAGATAATGAAGAAAAACAGAGCAGCCAACGTACAGTAGGTTTCTTTGGCAGTCTTTCTGCTTCGTATAAGAATATGTTATATTTAAATGTTACGGGCCGTAATGACTATGTATCTACAATGCCGGCAGGCAACCGCTCATTTTTCTACCCATCCGTATCGGTAGGCTGGATATTGACAGAATTAGAACCTTTAAAGAACGAAATCGTAAATTACGCGAAAATCCGTGCTTCGTACGCTGAGGTTGGACAAGCCGGGAAATACTATCAGAACTACTATACGACTCCTTCTTTTGGTGGAGGATTTTATAGCGGGACACCTTTGATGTATCCTATCGATAGTCAAAATGCTTTCACAGAATATGGGATCGTGTATGACCCCAATTTGAAACCTCAAAATACTCGTTCTTATGAACTAGGAGCGGATATTAGTTTCTTCAACAATTTGGTATCGATTAATTACACTTACTCTCGCCAAAATGTAAAAGATCAAATTTTCGAAGTACCATTAGCATCATCCACGGGATCAAGCAGTTTTATGACAAATGGAGGAAAGATTCACACGAACGCTCATGAGTTAACGGTGAATATCAATCCAATCCGTTTGAAGAATGTAGATTGGAATATCGGGATCAACTGGAGTAAGATCGATAATTATGTAGATGAATTGGCTCCCGGAGTAGAAAGTATCTTCTTAGGCGGATTTACGACTCCTCAAGTACGTGCGGGTATTGGTGATAAATTCCCAGTAATATACGGAGTCTCTTACGCAAGAGACGATAACGGTAACTTGATTGTCGACGAGGATGGAGTTCCCATGGCTGGTAAAGATGATGTAATCGGTAAAGTCTCTCCGGATTTTATCCTTGGTTTCAATACAAATTTACGTTTGTGGAAATTCAACATTAGCGCTGTATTCGACTGGAAGCAAGGAGGACAGATTTATTGTGGAACAAATGGTCTTCTTGACATGTATGGTGTAAGTAAAAACACTGAAAATCGAGAAGGATCATTCATTGTTGAAGGAGTTAAGGAAGACGGCTCCAAAAACACGACACCTATATCCGGAGCGAACGAGATGCAACATTATTATGAGACGATCAATAATATCAACGAATCTTCCGTATATAATAGCTCGTTTATTAAGTTAAGAGAATTAGCTGTTAGTTATCCTGTATTCCAGAAAAAATGGTTAGAAGTCAACTTGAATGTTTTCGCAAGAAATATCTTGGTTTGGTCCGAACTTGCTAACATAGACCCGGAATCCACTCAAGGAAACACGAATATGGCTGGTTCTTTTGAACGTTTCTCATTACCAACAACTTCTAGTTACGGTTTTGGTCTAAATGTTAAATTCTAAAATGATTACTCATATGAATAAATATAAGTTAACGCATGGATTATTGGCTCTGGCATTGCTGGCAGTTCCTATGATTTCTTGTACAGATAGCGTAATGGACGATATTAATGTAGACAAAAATCACGCACAGGATGTACAAGCCAAATTTATTGTAACAGACTTGATCACTTCTACCGCATTCAGCACCGTAGGAGGCGATTTCTCTACTTATGCATCTGTATATATTGAGCAAGAAGCAGGTATTCATAATCAGTTATTCAATGCCGAGACTCGAAATGGAGAACCATCTTCAACAAATACTTATAACAATGTATGGTCTTCTACCTATACCAACCTAAAGAACGCTAAAACAGTAATAGCTAAGTGTTCCGGAGAAGGAGAAGAAGCAGGTAACCAAATCACGCTAGGAATCGGACAGTTTTTCGCCGCCTATAACCTAGCGGTACTTACCGATTTATTTGGAGATGTGCCTTGGACAGAAGCTTGCGATATGAATATTAGCATGCAGCCTAAAATAGACTCTCAAGAATCTATTTACAGTGACATCTTTAAATTAATAGATGACGCTATCAGTAATTTCGATGGTACAGATGCCATGGGAGCGGTAGGAACAAATGATCTGGCTTATGGGGGCAACGGAGGTAAATGGAAAAAAGCGGCTTACGCCTTAAAAGCCCGATTAACAATGCATCTCTTAAATAGAGCATCGGACAAGACCGCTTCATTGAACACTGTCCTAGATTGCATATCTAAATCGTTTGAATCTTCAAGCGAAGAGTTAAAATTTAATTTCTATGATGGTGTCACCAATATCAATCCTCTATTTGGGTTCTGCTTTACTCGTGATGCTCTAGCCGCTAGCCAAAGTATAGTGGAAAAGTTTGTAGAACGTAACGATCCGAGGGGAACACGTGCCTTTATGGACCCGGACTGGGTACAACGTGAAGATCCTTCAGAGGTTAACGCCGCACCAAACGGGAAGCCTGAACAAGTGCAATTCACATACGACACTTCCATATTTTATGGCTCTTCTTTAGCTCCGACAATGATGCTAAGTTATCATGAATTATTATTCCTGAAAGCAGAAGCTCTTTGTCGATTGAATAAAAAAGACGAGGCTGAACCAATACTAAAAGAGGCGATACAAGTAGCATTTAATAACATGAATCGTTCTATCCAAGCAACGATCAATTGCCCGGATTTATTAAATTATGGAGGGGCTACAGCAAAAGCCGATCTAACAGAAGAGGTTGCCGCTGAATATTTTGATAAGAACGTAAAACCGTTATTCGAGGCTAACCCGCTGAAAGAAACCATGATCCAGAAATATCTTGCTTTCTTTGGCGCATCAGGTGAGGCTGTCGAGGCTTATAACGATTATCGTAGATTAAAAGCGGCGGGTGAAGACTTTATCACATTAAAAAATAAAGGTAAATTCCCATTACGCTTCATTTATGGCTCTGGTGACGCAACAGCAAATAACAATATCAAGGAAGCTGTTGGCGATGGCCAATATGTATACAGCGAACCGGTCTGGTGGGCGGGTGGTAGCCGTTAAATGACCTTATAAATTCATAGTTATGATTTTTTCAATTCATACTTATCTTTTGAAAAATCATAACTATGTTTTTTTCAAGTCCTTATAAGGATAATTTACGCATGCTTCACTAGCTCGAACCGCTTGTCTACGCAAGCAGGTAATTCATGCGGGTAATGGGTTACGTAAATCAAGGTTTTTCCCGGGCGATCGCAGAATTGCTCGATAATAGCAGCCGCCTTTTTCTTATTGCTCACATCCAGACCGTGGAGAGGCTCATCTAATATAATTAAATCGGGATCTTTCACGAAAGCTCTCGCTAATAAAGCCAAACGTTGTTCTCCCGATGATAAGGTCAAGAATAAACGGTCTTTCAAATGTTCGATGCCAAAAACTTTCATCCACTCCAAGGCTACCGTTTCTTGCTCCGCATTACACTTACGAAACAAGCCGATCGAATCGAAAAAGCCGGAACCGACAATATTCAAGGTAGGGACATTCTCTTTATAATATAAGTGCATCTCCGGCGATACATATCCGATACGCTTCTTGATATCCCAAATACTTTCCCCGGAACCTCTCTTTCTATCAAACAAATACAACGTATTCGCATACGACTGGGGATTATCCGCGTAAACCAAACTCAGCAAGGTAGATTTACCAGCGCCATTCGGACCGAATAACGCCCACTTCTCCCCATTCTTGATTTCCCAATCCAAATCTTTCAAGATCGTACGGCTACCATAGCGTATTTTCACATGTTCCATGCGTAAAGTCACCTCATGTAAAGAGGCTATCTTGTTCATATCCACAGGCAAACGAACCTTTCCAACTTCCTCGCATGCATGAATGCCTTCCGTTGGAAAAAGACGGGCGATTAATTCCGTATCCGACATAAACTCCTCTCGAGTCAGCGGAGGCAAGCAAGTACAATCATGGATAGGCAATACATGCGTGATCATTGCCGGTATGTCATTGGGGTTAGATAATAACAAGACAACTTGAACACCATTCAATTTTGTCATTTGCCCTAGCATCTCTACCAATAAATCCCGGGAAGGAGCGTCTAAGCCGATAAAAGGATTATCCAAGATCAAGACACGAGGACGGCTAAGCAACGTCCGGACAATCAAGAATTTTCGTAATTCACCACTTGATAAGAAGATCAACCGCTTAGGCAATAAATCCTCTATACCGAAAAGAGTCAATATCTTCGCTAAATTATCAGAGCCGGCATATTCCTTCAACAATTCCTCGACAGTAGGCATCTCCTCCGTCTCTGTCGAATGCCAACGCTGTTGGTAATAAGAATTCCGGCAATCCGCCAACGAATAAATATCCTTAAACGCTATACTCTTGATAAAGTCACTTACCTTACCATCCCCGGAGAACACGACCTCACCTTCCTTAAAAGCGAATTTACGCTGCATAATATCCGCTATCAAGGTTTTACCAGCGCCATTCGGACCGACCACAGCCCATTGCTGCCCTTCATCAATTCTCCAATTCACGGGTGCCGTAAACCGCAATTCCGGCAAACGAGTAACGATATTCTTAATATCGACCACCATCATTCCTTCTTTTTCCATCTTTTTTCTAAATAAGCCAGACAAAGGTACATAGTTTATTTAAAAATGACAGCATAATGACAAAAAAAGGGGCCACTCATCACGAGCAGCCCCTCTATAGTATACAGGCACTTGGTATGTCTATGTTAACTAGTAGTTAATGAACGCCTGTACGTGTATCCCACCACATTTGTTTACCCCACAAATTATCCACGACTTCCGCATCGAACGGAGCGCAATTCGCATTGTTCAAATTACGTTCCTTATCAGGATACGGAGAGCGGAACGGGGGTACGTTATGATTAGAATAGTTTGCCGGACGGCCCGGAGCCGGATACAAGTTGTCTGGCACGCCTGTACGGCGATACAATGACCAACCTTCCATTCCTTGCTTGAACATGGCAACCCATTCCTCATAATAAATCAGTTTCTTATCATTCGTGAACTTACCCGCGTTCGCAAGGTAATCCGCTATATCTTCGGCAGATACGCTATTCTCTTCCATGGAATAGGTAACAGCCTTATTGTATGCGTCCTCTGCGGAGATTCCGGTATTCCATCCCAACATAGATGCCTCAGCGACACAGAACCAAGGCTCAGCGACACGCATATAAGGAGAAAAACCAGCCAAGTCCGTGAAGAAACGTGCTCCCCAAATGGAATATTTAGAAGCTACCGCATTCGCTTTCGCCCCGATCGTATAACCTACATACTTAGGCTCACCGGCCTCCACACTTTCTTTTGTGGGTTGGAAATAAGATGAGCGACGAGGGTCCTCACGTGTATTCATATGATCCACTATCACGTCTGCGGCACAATACTCCGTCTTACGTGTACGATAACCGTCTGCCATCGGTTCGTAATAGTTGGGGTCTGTTCCGATCCACCAGAAGAAAGCATTATCATCGTTGCTTTCCATGATCGGATACTTAGTGGGATTACCCATGACTTCCTCTACGGTCTCCTTAGCCAACGCCGGGGAAACCTCTGAGATACGCATCGCTAAACGAAGACGCATAGAATTACAATATCTCTGCCACTTCTCGATATCACCACCGAATAACAAGTCTCCCTCGCCTAAGTCATCACTACCACCATCGGCAAAGCCATCCGCAGCTTCCTTCAACGTAGCCAATAAGCCCGGATAAATATCCTCTTGCTTATCGTATTTCGGCTGCAAGACCCCATCTGTCATCTTAGCGGCATCCGTATAAGGGACATCCCGCCAACGATCCGTGGCTACCTGCATCAAATGAACCTGCATAACCTTCGATACGTTCAGCATATTAGGAGTCTCATTAAACGTGGCACGCTTCTCGATATCTTTTAGGTTATTCAATATACGATACAAATACTCCCAGTTCGTATCCTGTACACCCGTACGGAAATTATAGCGGGACTCGTCGATATAAGTCATCTTCGAAGCATATCCGCAGAAAGTCATCGGCTCATCCATCGCGAACCACCGATCATACAGACGATAGGATGTGTAATATAAAGAATACGCCAGAAGATTCGTCGTAGGCACATCCGTAGGGCTATCCGGGTCTGTATTGACCTCCTCAAACGAATCGGTACACGAGCTACCGAATACAGTAGCGCCGACCATCATAGCCATCATGAAATTCTTGATATATCTTTTCATATTAAATTCCTCAGATTAATGTTGATTAAAATGTTACACCTAATTTAAGACCAAAGCTACGAGAAGGAGGATAAGAGTTGGACTCAAAACCTACACCAGAGTTAAATCCTCTGCTTGTAGCCGTAGTCTCGGGGTCATCGCCACCGGTACTTGTAGACTCCGGATCAATATGAGCGATATTTGACTTATGCACCCAAAGCAACGCCAAGTTCGTACCAACCAATGATACATGAGCGGCCTTGATACATTTAGTCTTCTCTAGAATTGATTTCGGGAAATTATACGTCAGGTGAGCCTCACGCAATTTCAAGTAAGAACCATCGAATACCGACATCTCACAAATCGTATAATAATTATAGAAGAAGTCCTCCGCGTTGACAGCGACATCATTAATCTTACCATCAGCGGTCTTGAAGACCTTGTCCGTCATATAATTCTGGCCAAGTACGACGCCATTCTCACGCAAATCGCCTTCTGCTGTGTGTTTCAAGATACCTGTCTGAGAACCGAATGCTTGTGTAACAGAATACACGTCACCGCCCAAACGGAAATCCAATAAGAAACCGAAGCTCCAATCCTTATAAGAGAACTCATTGCTGAAACCAGCCAACCACTTCGGCGTAACATCACCGATCTCTTTTCCAGCCTCGTAGACAGGAATACCATCCTCTACCAAGATCGAGCCATCCTCATTATATACGTAACCAGTACCTACCAAAGTACCCCAGCTTTTACCGACCATCGCATAGTTCTTCACGCTCCAGCTACTACCGATTTGGTAAGCGTCCAAAGACTGTCCGGTAACGGGATCTGTATAAAGCTCATCAATTCGGCTCTTATCCTTCGCCCAGTTCAACGTAGCCGTCCAGTTGAATCCCTTCGGATTCTTGATGATATCACCGGATACCTGCAACTCGACACCCTTGTTGCTGATCTTTCCAGCGTTGATATACATAGAGGTATAACCGGTAGAGGTAGCCACGTTCGCATTCATGATCTGATCGCTCGTCACCTTATTATAATATGCGGCATCAATATGCAAACGATTGTTGAACAAATTAGCCTCAACACCAACTTCCCAAGTCTTTACGCTCTCCGGACGAAGATTTGTAGGAGGAAGGATTGTCGGATTATAGAACAATGTAGTACCATTGAACGAAGAACTGATCAATGAATAATAAGCGTTCGAACGATACGGGTCCGTTGCGGAACCGATCTTTGCCCAACCACCACGCAATTTCAAGAAATTCAAATAATCGCCATTTTGCAATCCGGGGAATGTCTCGGTCAAGATCCAGCTACCACTGAAAGAAGGATAGAAGAAAGCGTCCTTGATCGTAGAGTCCCAGTCATTACGAACACTGACCTCGGCATAAGCCATATTCTTGTAGCCGATAGAGGCATTAGCGTATACAGAGTTTGAACGACGTTTCTCATGGTCGTTCAAGGTGTACGGGGTTCCATGAGCGTTCGCTACGGTAAACAATCCCTCTGCGGTCAATTCGTCCGCACCTGTCCCCATGATAGCTGTTTGATAATCACGATAGTTGGCTCCAGCCAAACCATTCAAGGCCCAATCACCGAAGTTCTTGTTCACGTAGGCGATAAAGTCCGCGTTAAACTCAGTCATCGAACGGTCGAAGCTACGAAAATATCCATTCGGATAGTCGATATTCCATAAAATACGAGAGAACTGATTAGAATCGTAATGATCCAAGCCCATACGACCTTCAAACTTTAACCAATCGGTCGGTTTGATATACAAAGAGGTCTTGCCATAGAAACGATTACGATCATAACTATTGGTATTCTTATTCAATGTCCAATACGGATTCGCATGGAAAGACTGTATCCAGTTATAATGCGTATATTTTCCATACTCATCCACTTGATCCCAATTATTCTTCAAATCTTTCAAATCAACTTGACGACCAAACCACTGCATGATAGACTGCAAAGCATTCGTACTGTTATATCCCGTACCCGGCAAGTTTGCGCTTTTCGTGCGAATATAATTCGCAGACAAGTCGAAATCAATATACTTATTAAACGTCATTTTCGTGTTCACCGCCATAGCATAGCGCTTCTGATCAGTGTTCGGGGTCGTACCGCCTTGATCACGGAAAGATAAAGACGCGCGTGTAGACGTTTTATCCGTAGAGGCAGACAAAGCCACCGTATGATTCATAGAATAACCCGTTTGGAAGAAATTCTTGATATTGTCCGGGCTGGAAACCCAAGGAGTAGCCTGACGCACGCCATCGATCACCGGGCTATTGTATTGCGGCAAATTCAATCCGATATCCAAGCGAGGTCCCCAAGACTCATCCGCGTTATCGTTGATACCACTCCCCATACCATCTACATAATTGTAACCATTCTCCAAGGCAAAAGTTTGATAATCGCCAGAATATCCCCCCGCTTGCGCTTCCTTCCAATCATACTCGGAAGCGTAATAGCCTTGTCCGTACTTATTCTGCAATCTAGGCAAATTATAAACCCGGTCAATCGTGATATCACCCTCATAAGAGATAGATACACCCTTGTCTTTCTTACCGGATTTAGTAGTAACCAAGATAACGCCATTACCGGCACGCATACCATACAAAGCGGCAGATCCACCCTTTAACACAGAGATAGACTCTATATCCTCCGGATTAATATCATTCAAGCCGGAACCCAAGTTTACAGTGGCACCTTTCGCGTTATCATTAGCGATAGGCACACCATCCACAACGATCAACGGTTGGTTATTACCAAAAGAGGAATTACCGCGAACCACGATATTCTGCGACGCACCAACCTGTCCACCTTGAGAAGTAATCTGCACACCGGCGATCTTACCGGAAAGTGAGGTCGCCAAGCTCTGTTGGCCAGCTTTTGTCAACTCATCAGATTTCACCTCTTGCAGGGCATAACCCAAGGCTTTCTTCTCACGAGTCAAACCCATAGCGGTTACAACCACCTCATCCAACGCTTTTGAATCCGAGTCCAAAACAACGTTGATCACGGATGCCACAGGTACTTCCTTCGTTTTCAATCCTACATAAGAAATAAAGATCATCTTAGCGTCTCTCGGTACATCTAAACTAAAGTTTCCCTCAAAGTCCGTAACCGTACCAATCGTAGTGCCTTTCACAACGACAGCCGCACCGATCACGGGTTGCTGATCTTCCGATGATATAACATTACCTGTTATCTTCATCGTCTGTGCCGTTGCGACTCCTATGCCTATAAACAAGCATAATAACAAAAAAGTCAACCTTCTCATAAACACACTTTTTATTTAACAATTAATTATTTAAATCAAAATTCACACATAACTTACCATAGTTTACGAAGAACTTAGTTTAAAACAGCAGGATTATACATGCATATATATAAAATTACATTAAAATATTCACTTTACTTTTACATACAATCACACATACACCTAATCTTCACACTGCAAATATAAAGAATATTTTCTGTTAAAAACAAATAATACCATGATTTTGTGTCATTAAAACAGTCAAATATATTTCACAACGTCATTTTTAGACCTATTAAATGCATATTTTGACACATAAGCAATATCATAATAACACAAAACCAATCAAGCAATAGGTGTTTTTCAGTTAATCTATTTTACAACAATAAAGATTATACAAGATTTTAATATCATTTTAACAAACTATTTGATCTTTGATAAAAAAAAGAAGATTTCCTTAAGAATCATAGCATTTCAACCTATTTCGCTTTCACTTGTAAATAAAATCGTTCTTCGTAGACTATGTTCCTTCCAAAATAAATGAATACATTTGCCTCACGTAAATCTTTAAAACTAATAGCATGAAACATTTTCTTTTAGCCATGGCTACTTTATGGTGTGTGGCAGGTACATTCTCCTTATTTGCGGCGGATAACAATAAATGGAAGCCTCTCTTCGGTAAAAATCTGGAAAACGCCAACTACAATCCGGAAGTTTGGAGCGAGACTGATGGCGTGTTAGGGGCCGTGAAGGACGAGTCTATCTGGACAAAGGATGAATATGAGAACTTCGAGCTGGATCTTGATTTTAAGACCGACGTGGGCACGAACAGCGGAGTAGTCGTTTACTGTACGGACACGAAGGATTGGATACCCAACTCGGTAGAAATACAGATAGCGGACGACCATTGTGAAAAATGGGGAAACGGCAAGCCGTATGAGAAATGCGGAGCCATTTACGGACATCTAGGCGCCGTGCAAGACAAGGTTGTCAAAAAACCCGGGGAGTGGAATCATATGCGTATCAAATGCGCCGGACAACATATCATGGTTATCCTCAACGGAAAGAAAGTTACCGAAATGGATATGAGCAAATGGACTTCCGGCACCAAGAACCCGGATGGAAGCGATATCCCAAGTTGGTTGCCCAAACCTTTCGCCGAATTACCGACAAAAGGATTTATCGGATTACAAGGAAAACATGGGGATTCATTAATCTGGTTCCGTAATATCAAGATTCGGAGTCTTTGATAGACCTATTATATAATGTACGTGAGGGGCCATAAACAGCCCCTCATCTATTTAAAAAACTCTCGTCCCTTTTCCTTGGTGAATCTCCGAGGCTTGCGTAATAATCACCTGCTTCACCCCGGCGTCTATCGCTTGGTAAGCGTTTTCCAGCTTTGGGATCATGCCCCCTTGGATAATTCCTTGTTCTACATATCCCTTAAACGCTATACGATCGATTTCCGGTATCACGCTCTCATCATCGTTCTCGTCCAACAAAACGCCTTTTTTCTCGAAACAGAACATCAATGTCACCTCAAAATGTTTCGCCAACGCTTTAGCGGCTTCTCCCGCTATCGTATCAGCGTTCGTATTCAACATATGGCCTTGCTTATCATGTGTAAGAGGAGCCAGTACCGGCACGATACCTTGATGAATAAGAGAGGCTAGCAAATCAGCATTCACCTCTTTCACGTCGCCTACGAAACCATAATCCACCTCTGCCACGGGACGTTTATCCGAACGCATCAAGTTCATGTCCGCACCGGTCAAGCCTAAAGCATTTACGCCCAACGCCTGCAAGCCCGCTACGATGTTTTTATTCACCAACCCGCCATAGACCATTGTCACGACCTTCAAGGTCTCGGCATCCGTAATACGGCGACCGTTCACCATCTTGCTCTCGATCCCTAGTTGAGCGGCAAGCTTGGTAGCCGAGCGTCCTCCCCCATGCACCAAGACCTTATATCCCTCGATAGCAGCGAAATCGTTCAATAATTGACGAAGCGTTTCTTCTTCCTCAACGATCTTCCCTCCTACCTTTATCAAGACTAGTTTTTCCATACTTAATTCTTTTTTATAAAATTTTCTCGCCAAAGTTACTAAAAAAAGAAAGATTTGTATACATTTGCACTCGCAATGCGGTAGTAGCTCAGTTGGTAGAGCATCAGCTTCCCAAGCTGAGGGTCACGAGTTCGAGCCTCGCCTACCGCTCTATCAGGCATTAGGCGATTATCCAAATAAGGATGGTCGCCTAATTTTGTTTTATCTCCTCAATGCTCCTTCTAAAAGCAACGTCCGTTTCTCTAGCTAGAAACTAGAGTTTTGTGCAAGGGAAACTTCTGTTTCCTCATAGGAAAACTTTTGTTTTCCCTAGAAGAAACTAAAGTTTCTTAAAAAAAAATCCGCAAAAACTGCAACACTCTTATAATCAAAGATGTAACCAAGTTTCCTTTTCCCTTTATAATAAAAACAAAGTTATCTCTTTTCTCGACATAAAGCCATATGTTATGCTTAAACGATCTATACTGTTTAAGAAAAATAATCTACCTTTGCGTCAAATAATCAAGAAGAGAATGACAAAAAGCATATTTCTATTCCTGCTGGGGATTCTTTCCCTATCGGCGATGGCGCAACCCAAACTGAGCGAGGAAGCCCGTATCAGTCTGATGACCAGCGCACCATACGATGAAGAGGTATTCACCGTGTACGGGCATGCCGCTCTACGCATATACGATCCCAAGCAAAATATAGATTATATATTCAATTACGGTATATTTGATTTCTCCAAACCTAATTTTATCTACCGATTCGCTAAAGGAGAGACGGATTATAAACTGGGAGTAGCCGATTTCCAAGACTACGTGATCGAGTACCAAATGCGGGGCAGCGATATTACGGAGCAAGTATTGAACCTCACCCAAGAAGAGAAAGAGCATATATGGGATGCCCTGCTTATTAATTACAGGCCGGAGAACAGGGTATATCGTTATAACTTCTTCTTCGATAATTGCGCTACCCGCCCTGCCGCGATCTTGGAAAAAGAGATCAACGGGAGCGTCGATTATCAGTATCCCTATCAATCCCAGACCTTCCGGGATCTTATTAATTATTGTACCCGAAACCATCCGTGGCTCACATTCGGATGCGACCTAGCGCTAGGCAGCCCCACCGACCGGGAGGCCACCCAGCACGAGATGCTCTTCCTCCCCCCTTATCTAAAAGAAGCGTTCTCTAAAGCCACCATCACGGGCCCGGACGGGACAATCCGCCCATTGGTGAGCGAGACCCACGTGATCGGAGCCGGGGAAGCCGACGAGCCGGAAAAAGATATCTGGGATTTATTCACCCCTTTAGTCTGCGCTTGGCTTCTGTTCGGAATCGTTTTAGGGTTTACTTGGATCGAATGGCGCAAAAAAAAATACTTCTTGTGGGTGGATTGTGTCCTTTTCTCGGTAGCCGGAGCCGGAGGTGTCATCCTCTTCTTTCTTAGCTTCATATCCGTCCATCCCTGCACGTGGCCGAACTGGTCTTTGGTATGGTTACAGCCGCTCGATTTGATCGCTGTTATTTTGTTTTGCGTAAAAAAGCTGAAGAAGGCTGCATATTACTATCATTTTATTAACTTTGCGGCGCTTACGCTGATGTTACTGGGATGGTATTTCATTCCGCAACATCTAAACAGTGCCTTTATTCCGCTTGTAGCCTCGATTTGGGTTCGTTCGGGTTGGGGTGTTTACAGAAAGATATGGAGAATCGGATGAGAAAAATTATAACGTCACTTATCGCTATCCTCGTGGTAACAAACCTTGAGGCGCAGCAACGTACCCCCAAATTGGTGGTATGTATTACTGTGGATCAGCTAAGGGGCGACTATATAGAATACTTTTATAATACATTTGGCGAACGTGGCTTCAAGCGTTTGATGAACGAGGGGTTGGTGTACAACAATATCCGCTTCGAGTTCTCGGACATAGACCAAGCCAGCGCGTTCGCGACTCTTTTTACCGGAAGCAACCCTTGCTTCAGCGGTATCGCCGGAGATAAGACGTTTGATTTCGAGAAAGAGAAAGAGGTCTCGATCTTAAATGATCCCGAATATCTGGGTAATTACACGAAAGAGAATTATTCGCCCAAGAATTTATTCAGTTCCACGATCGGCGACGAGTTGAAAATCGCCTCTCAAGGAAGAAGCGACGTATATTCCATCGCCCCGGATGCCGAGAGCGCCATCCTTTCCGCCGGACATGCGGCCAACGGAGCTTTCTGGATGGATAACACCAACGGGAAATGGGCTACCACGACGTACTACAAGGGAATCCCTTGGTACGTAGACCGCTATAATAACGGCCCGGAATCCTTGGCGTCACGCTTAGAAACCATGGTATGGACTCCTACCCTTCCGATGGAGAAATACGATGCCTTTCCTTACGTATTAGACGATCTGCCTTTCCGCTATACGTTCAGCGAGAAGTTCGCGAACTGCTATCCGAACCTGAAGACCTCTCCGTTCATCAATAAGGAGATCAATCGCTTGGCCCTCCAGTTCCTAGAGTACGGAGGGTTTGGTACACGCAGTTGCCCGGATATGTTGTCTATCACGTACTACGCGGGCAATTACCGGGGTACGATGAGCAAGGAATACACCCGGGAGATTCAAGATACGTATTACCAACTCGATCAAGACATCGAGAAGCTATTGGATACGATCGACAAGAAAGTGGGCTTGGCCAATACACTGGTAGTCTTCACCGGTTCCGGTTATTATAAAAGCGAGGAGTCTTATCCGGACGGCCTGATGGTGAACGGTGGCGAGTTCCACCCGAAACGTTGTCTGGCCCTGCTTAATATGTACTTGATGGCCATTTACGGCCAACATACCAGTTGGGTACAAGGATACTACAATAACCAGATCTACTTGAACCGCAAGGCGATAGAAGACGCCAAGTTGGATTTGACGACTTTACAGAACAAGGCCGCCGAATTCATACAGGAATTTAGTGGCGTACAACTCGTCACCACGGGCAGAAGCTTGCTTACGGGCGACTGGAACGAGGGAACCGCCAAATTCCGTCAAGGTACGCACCATTTGAGACGGGGCGATCTGATCATCGAGTTGCAACCCGGTTGGAAAGTAAACCTCGACAATCCGAAAGAAAAAGTCAAGATTATACGCAATAATGCTGTTATCACCCCGCTGGTATTTATGGGCAACGGGTTGAAACCCCAACATATCTACCGCGAAGTCAAGGCCACTGAGGTAGCCCCCACGGTAACCCATGTGCTAAGAATCAGGCCACCAAACGCTACTCAAAGCCTACCGCTTTGGGAATTGAAAATTGGTAATTGAGAATTGAAAATTATCATAGAAGGGAAAGGTAGGTGGTTCCCCCCTAAGTATTTTATCTGAATTCAAACAACAAAGTAATAACAGACGATGATTGCTCATTGACAATCGGAAGTTGAACTCTCAATTTTCAATTTTCAATTTTCAATTATCAATTATCAATTAACATAAGAATCATGGGATTTAATGAGTTTATGACGAAGCTGTTCGGCAATAAGTCGCAGCGTGACCTTAAAGAAATCACACCTTACGTAGATAAGGTAAAGGCCGTATATCCGTCAATCAAGGCACTCTCGAACGACGAGTTGCGTGCGAAAACAGATGAGATCAAACAACGTATCCAGGACTACGTAGCCGAGGAGAAAGCGCAAGTGGAAGAGCTTCGCAAAGGCATCGAGGATAAGGAACTGGAAGAACGTGAGGCGATCTGGGCCGAGGTAGATAAAATCGAGAAAGCCATCACGGACAAGATGGAAGTGGTACTGGAGCAATCCTTGCCCGAGGTATTCGCCATCATGAAAGATACGGCCCGCCGTTTCGCCGAGAATGAGGAAGTGGTAGTTACCGCTAACCAATTCGACCGGGATCTGGCCGCTCGTTTCGACTTTGTCCGCATCGAGGACGATAAGGCGATTTACGCCAATCACTGGAAAGCCGGTGGAAACGAGATCACATGGGATATGATCCATTACGACGTTCAGCTATTTGGTGGCGTCGTTCTTCATAAAGGTAAGATCGCCGAGATGGCGACCGGTGAAGGTAAGACCTTGGTGGCTACCCTTCCGGTATTTTTGAACGCCTTGACACGTAACGGTGTACACGTGGTAACCGTGAATGATTACTTGTCAAAACGTGACTCCGAGTGGATGGGACCGCTTTATATGTTCCACGGACTTTCCGTAGACTGTATCGATAAGCACCAGCCGAACTCCGAGGCTCGCCGTAAGGCTTACGAGGCGGATATTACGTTCGGTACGAACAACGAGTTCGGTTTCGACTACTTGCGTGACAATATGGCGATCAGCCCGAAAGACTTGGTACAACGCAAGCATAACTACTCCATCGTCGATGAGGTGGACTCCGTATTGATCGATGACGCTCGTACGCCGCTGATCATCTCCGGACCGATCCCTCGTGGCGAGGAACAATTATTCGAGCAATTCCGCCCGAACGTGGAGGTTGTCGTGAACGCGCAGAAAGACCTTTGCTCCAAATTATTGATCGAGGCCAAGAAGAAAATGGCTAGCGACGACCAGAAGGTCGTTGAGGAAGGCTCTATCCTTCTGTACCGCTCCTTCAAGGGATATCCCCGCAACAAGGCGTTGATCAAGTTCTTAAGCGAGCAAGGCGTAAAAGCTCAAATGTTGAAGACGGAAGAATATTTCATGTCCGAGAATATGCGCCATATGCACGAGGCGACCGATGAGTTGTATTTCGTGATCGACGAGAAGAACAACAGTATCGAATTGACGGATAAAGGTATCGACCTATTGACCGGTAAGACGGACGACCCGACCTTCTTCGTACTTCCCGATATCACTTCCCAATTATCTCAATTGGAGAACATGACAGGAACCGAGGAAGAGAAACAAGCTCAAAAGGACGAGATCTTGGCGAACTATTCCGTTAAGAGCGAGCGTGTACATACCATCAACCAGTTGTTGAAAGCTTACACCTTATTCGAGAAGGATGATGAGTACGTGGTTATGGACAACAAGGTCATGATCGTTGACGAGCAGACGGGCCGTATCATGGACGGACGTCGTTATTCCGATGGCCTGCACCAAGCGATCGAGGCTAAGGAACGTGTAAAGGTAGAGGCCGCTACACAAACATTCGCCACGATCACCTTGCAGAACTACTTCCGTATGTACCATAAGCTGTCCGGTATGACCGGTACGGCGGAGACGGAAGCAGGCGAGTTCTGGGATATCTACAAATTGGACGTAGTAGTGATCCCGACCAACCGACCGATCGCCCGTAACGATATGAACGATCGTATCTACAAGACAAAACGTGAGAAATATAACGCTGTTATCGAGGAAATCGTTCAGCTGACGGAAGCAGGCCGTCCGGTATTGGTGGGAACAACATCCGTAGAGATCTCCGAGCTATTGAGCCGTATGCTTACGATGCGTAAGATCCAGCACAATGTATTGAACGCTAAGTTGCACCAGAAAGAGGCCGAGATCGTGGCCTTGGCGGGTCAAAAGAGTACGGTTACGATCGCTACCAACATGGCCGGTCGTGGTACCGATATCAAGCTGTCCAAGGACGTGAAAGACGCAGGCGGTTTGGCTATCATCGGTACGGAACGCCATGAGAGCCGTCGTGTAGACCGTCAGTTACGTGGTCGTGCCGGACGTCAGGGAGACCCGGGTTCTTCCGTATTCTTCGTTTCACTGGAAGACGACTTGATGCGTTTATTCGCTTCCGAGAAGATCGCCGGCTTGATGGATAAGCTTGGTTTCAAGGAAGGCGAGGTTCTGGAGCACAATATGCTGAGCAAGTCCGTAGAACGTGCCCAGAAGAAGGTCGAGGAAAACAACTTCGGTATCCGTAAACGTCTGTTGGAATACGACGACGTGATGAACTCACAACGTAACGTAATCTACACCCGCCGTCGCCACGCCTTGATGGGAGAGCGTATCGGTCTGGACGTATTGAACACGATTTACGATACTTCTACGGCTATCGCCGATCAACACGCCGAGGACTTCGAGGGCTTCAAGTTAGAATTGTTCAAGACATTCGCCATGGAAAGTCCGTTCACGGAAGACGAATTCAAGAGCATGAAACCGGAGCAACTCGTAGAGAAATTGTTCGAGGAGGCATTGAAGACTTATAAACGTCGCATGGAACGCATGACGCAAGTCGCTCACCCGGTCATCAAGCAAGTGTACGAGAATCAAGGAGCGATGTACGAGAACATCATGATTCCTATCACGGATGGCAAGCGCATGTATAATGTATCTTGTAACCTGAAAGAGGCTTACGACACGGAATGTAAGGCAATCGTTAAATCCTTCCAGAAATCAATCGTATTGCATATGATCGACGAGGGATGGAAAGAGCATCTACGTGAGATGGACGAGCTGCGCCACTCCGTACAAAACGCTAGCTACGAGAACAAGGATCCATTGTTGATCTACAAACTTGAATCTTACAACCTGTTCAAGACAATGGTAGACAACATGAACCGTAAGACAGCCGCCATCTTGATGCGTGGACAGATCCCGGTACGTGAGGAGCCGACCGAGGAGCAACGCCAAGCCATGCAAGCCCGTCAAGCGGCCGTAGCCCAGCAAGCAGCCCAAGCGATCGCCGAGGAAAGAGCCCGTCAACGTATCGCCGTACAAGAGGCCGCCCCGGAGAAGCACGAGGATATGAGCCGTTACCGCACGGAGAAAACAGACTTGAGCGGAAACAACACCCAAGCCGAGGCACCTCAGCCGAAGCAAGCTCCGGTCCGTGCCGAGAAACGAGTAGGACGCAATGATCCATGTCCTTGCGGAAGTGGCAAGAAATACAAGAACTGCCACGGACAAGGTTTATAAGGAACAAGAAATAAGATAAAAAAAGAGGGACAGAATACCAATCTGTTCCTCTTTTTTGTATATTGCAGGCATATAAACCCATTAAATGCTACCATTATGATTATTGGAATTCCAAAAGAAATCAAGAACAACGAGAACAGGGTAGCTCTTACTCCCGCCGGAGCCAAAGAGTTGGTGAAAAGAGGTCATACCGTGTATGTGCAACACACGGCTGGTATAAACAGTGGTTTCGCCGATGATGCCTATGTGGCGGCAGGGGCCCGGATACTCCCGTCCATTGAGGATGTATATGGAATTGCCGAGATGATCGTAAAAGTAAAAGAACCGATCGCCAGCGAATATCCCTTGGTACGCAAAGGACAGCTTGTCTTCACCTACTTCCATTTCGCATCCGACGAGGCTCTCACCCTTGCCATGATAAAGAGCGGCTCCATCTGTCTGGCTTACGAGACCGTGGAGAACCCAGATCATACGTTACCCCTTTTGATTCCTATGAGTGAGGTGGCCGGACGCATGTCCGTACAGGAAGGCGCTCGTTTCCTTGAGAAACCGCAAGGTGGCAAAGGCGTATTGCTAGGTGGCGTGCCGGGCGTGAAACCGGGTAAGGTATTGGTTTTAGGCGGTGGCGTGGTAGGCCACAACGCCGCCTTGATGGCCGCCGGGCTAGGCGCCGATGTCACGATCGCCGACATCTCGCTTCCCCGCTTACGCTATCTGTCCGAGACGATGCCGAAAAACGTGAAGACGTTGTTCTCTTCCACGCATACGATCGAACAGGAATTACCCACAACCGATTTAGTGATCGGCGCCGTATTAATCCCCGGAGCTAAGGCCCCGCACTTGATCACCCGGGATATGTTGAAGTTATTAAAACCGGGCAGCGTATTGGTAGATGTAGCCATCGATCAAGGCGGTTGCTTCGAGGCCTCCCACCCGACTACGCACGCCAATCCGGTTTATGAGATAGACGATATCCTCCATTACTGCGTAGCCAACATTCCGGGAGCGGTCCCGCAGACTTCCACATTAGCCTTGACCAACGCTACCCTGCCGTACGTGATCAAGCTTGCCGACAGAGGTTGGGAAAAAGCCTGCGAGGAAGATCCGGGCCTAGAACTGGGATTAAACATCGTGGAAGGAAAGATTGTCTACCCCGCCGTGGCTGAGGCTTTTCCTTCACTCAAAGCATAAGTTCCAAAGAATCTTTCATTAGTAGGGATTGCTTGCGGCAATCCCTTTTTTATGTTTTCTATTTTTATTGTTTTCTAAAAAACGTAAAATATCTTGGCTCCTTTTCCCGCACACCTTAACTTAGAGCACAAAATCAATTAAATTTAATAATTACCATGAAGAAAATTGTTTTATTAGTGGCTTTATGCCTATGTGTCGGAAACCTATTCGCACAAGACGCTGACAAATTAAGAGATGAAGGTGACGCTGCTTTGAAAGCAAAAGATTACGCTACCGTCGTAACAAAATACGGCGAATACTTGAAACAAAACAATTACCAAGACACCGCCCGTATCTTCAATTGCGGATACGCCGCTAATCAAGCGAAGAACTACGCCGAGGCCGCCAAATACTTCGACATGGCCGTTAAGATGAACTACAACGTAGACGACTCTTATGTAGGCGAGGCTATGGCTTACCGTAACTTAAACAAAACTGAAGAATTCCTGACTACGGTAAAAGAGGGATTAAAAGTGATTCCCGATGGAAACAAGAATAAGACCAATCTGGAAAAGTTGCTTTACGGTTACTGCATCAAACAAGGACAAGCCGCCCAAAAGAAGGGAGATCTGGCCGGTGCCGAGAAAATGTACAAAGAGGTCCTAGCCGTATCGAACAAGGATTACCAGAGCAACGCTTACTACAGCCTTGGCGCCATGCTGTATGGCAACGGAGCGAAGATATTACAGGCCGCTACCCCGATCGCTACTTCCGAGCCGGATAAATACAACGCCGAGAAAGCGAAAGCCGACAAAGACTTCAAGCAAGCGAAAGAATATTTGACAAAGGCTGTCGAACTCGACCCGAAAGACGAGAACTCCAAGAAGATCCTCGCTTCTATCAACGACATCCTGAAATAAGAAAGAGGACTTTATTCATACAAAAAAACCTCCCGGATCACATAGAAAAGTGATCCGGGAGGTTTTTTGTATCTAGTTGTAGAGACATACGTTACTTGAAGAAGAAGCGGAAGATGTCATTTCCATTCGCATAGATCAATAAAGCGAACAGGATAAACATACCTGCCATTTGGGCATACTCTAGGAATTTATCGCTCGGTTTGCGACGGGCCACTACCTCATAGATCAAGAACATCACGTGTCCGCCATCCAAGGCCGGAATCGGCAAGATATTCATGAACGCCAAGATGATAGATAGAAAAGCCGTACGTTCCCAGAAAATCCGCCAATCCCAGACAGACGGGAACAATCCGCCGATCGTACCGAAACCGCCCAAACTGGAGGCACCTTCCTTCGTAAACACATATTTCATGTCGTTCACATATCCCTTCAAGGTATTAATACCTAATTTAATACCGGCGGGGAACGACTCGAAAAAGCCGTATTCGCGGGTCACGGTCTGATAGAGATCCGTAGGCAACATCACCGCTACGCCAATTTTCCCGGCCGAGTCCGTCCTCATGGTCAACGACTCCAACTGGCCGTTCCGGTAGAAATCTACTGTCACCTCTTCGCCCTTATTCTCTAACAATAACCCGGAGGCATCATAAAACGTCGGGGTAGCCACACCGTTAATAGCCACCACGCTATCCTTCGGCAGCATGCCAGCGAGAGCCGCCGGGGCATTCTTGTCGGGAAGCTCACGAACAACCATCGGGATACGCAAAGGATCGGCGAAGCCTTTTCCGTCACGCATGCAACGTTGCATCATATCCTCCGGTATGGAGATCACGGTCTCCCGCCCGTCACGGAGCACCGTCACGGTCTTTGCCTCCACCACCTTGCGGAAACTGTCGCTACCGAAACGCTCCAACTCCTCATTGTCCGCTCTCAGCAAGATATCACCGTCCTGAAAACCGACGTTCTGGAACGTCTCGCTATAATTCATACCCATCTTCATGTTCTTCAAAGGCAAGTACGTATCGCCCCACGTAAACAAGATCATGGAATAAATAAACAAAGCCAGCAAGAAGTTGAACACCACGCCCGCTACCATAATCATCAAACGCTGTCCGGCCGGCTTGGAGCGGAACTCGTAAGGCTTGGGCGGCTGGGCCATCGCCTCCTTGTCCATACTCTCGTCGATCATACCGGAGATCTTACAATATCCTCCCAACGGAAGCCAGCCTACGCCGTATTCCGTGTCACTGTTTTTCGGCTTGTACTTGAATAGCGAGAACCACGGATCGAAGAAGAGGTAGAACTTCTCTACCCGCACCTTGAAAATCCGGGCAAAGATAAAATGCCCGAACTCGTGGACAATCACCAGTATCGATAAGCTCAAGATAAGCTGTAACGCCTTAATCAAAAAAGTTTCCATCTACTATTGTTTGTTCTGTTTTAAATTATTTCAAAATAACTCGGCCGCCAACCGCCTAGCCTCGGTGTCGGTAGCCACGTAATCCTCATACGAGGGATTGACGATAAACGAGGCTTTCCGCATGGTCTGCTCAATCACGTCGCTCATTTGCAAGAAGCCGATACGATCTTGCAGGAAGGCGGCCACCACCACCTCATTGGCGGCATTCAAGATACAGGGCATATTCCCTCCTTGGCGGGCCGCCTCGAAAGCGAAAGCCAAGTTGCGGAAACGTTCCATATCCGGCTCCTCGAACGTCAAGGTCGAATATTGGTTGAAATCCAGACGGGGCGCCATGCTCCTCATACGTGTCGGGAACGAGAAAGCGTAGGCGATCGGCAATTTCATGTCGGGAATTCCCAGCTGGGCGATCACGGCGCCATCCTCAAACTGCACCATCGAGTGGATCACCGACTGCGGGTGCACCACCACCTGTACCTGATCCGGCGTGACATCGAACAACCATTTCGCCTCGATCATCTCGAAGCCCTTGTTCATCATCGAGGCCGAGTCTATCGTGATCTTCGCCCCCATCGTCCAGTTCGGATGCCTCAAGGCCTGCGCCTTCGTCACGGTAGCCAGCTCCTCCAGCGTCTTCCGCCGGAACGGACCACCGGAAGCCGTCAGCAAGATCTTCTCGATCGGATTATCGTACGCACCTGTTAAACATTGAAAAATGGCCGAATGTTCCGAGTCCACCGGCAAGATAGGCACCTTATGCTCGGCGGCCAGCTTCATGATCAGCTCGCCGGCCACGACCAATGTCTCCTTATTCGCCAAGGCGATCGCCTTTCCCGCCTTGATCGCCGAGATCGTCGGTCGCAAGCCGGAATAGCCCACCATCGCCGTCAGCACCATATCGATCGGCTCCGACTGCACCATCTGGGCGATAGCGTCGGCACCCGCCCATACCTTGATCGGCAGGTCTTCCAAGGCCTCTTTCAGCTCGGGATATTTCCGCTCATTGGCGATCACCACCACCTCCGGCATATATTTCCGGGCCTGATTGATCAATAAGTCCACTTGGTTATTCGCGGTCAAGGCATACACCTCGAAAAGATCGGAATGCTCGCTCACTACCTCCAAGGCTTGGGTTCCGATGGAACCGGTCGAGCCTAATATCGCTAACTGTCTTTTTTTCATGGATTATCAAAAAGCTATATATTCTTCCGGATTCACCGGATTGCCCTTATACCACAACTCGAAATGCAGGTGCGGTCCGGTAGACAACTCTCCCGTATTCCCGACCAGAGCGATCGCCTCACCGGCTACCACATGGTCTCCCACCTCTTTCAGCAACAATTCGTTGTGCTTATAAACCGAGATGAATCCGTTCTTATGTTGTATTTGAATTACGTTTCCGTGGTTCGGATCGAAGCCGGTATAGATCACCGTACCATCCAACGTAGCCAAGACACTCTCCTTCGGGGCCGCGGCCAGATCCACGCCATAATGATGGACATCCGTCTCATAATGAGAGGTGACCACGCCATTCACGGGCTTATAGAAAAAGACCCCCTCGGTCGGTACCTTGCCCGGGTCGGTCAATACCGATAAATTATATTTCTCCTCTTCCTCGTAATCTTTCACGAAGCGAGTCTCTTCCTTGCTACGAGGAATCTCATAGTTAATATCGTTGCTAGCCAAAGAATCTATCTGACGGATCGAGTCCAAGGGCATCGTACCGGAAAGGATTCCGGCCACGTTATCCAGATAAAGGGACTGGATCTCCATCATACGCTCCAACGAATCCGCCCGCAAGGCATTCTGCATAATCTCCTTGCGAACCTCCACGTCGAGATAACCCGGCAAGTAGTTGCGAATCGGTGTCTTGATGATGATAAAAGCGGTAACGGCGATCAAGAAAAAGGCGAACACCGCCAAAGTGACAAACGCCGATAACTGCGAAAGCCGGAAAGACCACACCTCCTCCAACGTCCCCTCATTGATGAAGGAAAGTTTATATTTAAACCGGATCCGGTGCCAAAACGATTTCGTATTCTTCTTTTTCAACCCCTAATCTTCAATTATAAATTCTCAATTATAAATCAATCAGTCCCTCCGGCAAAGACACCGTGAGGCTACGGGCCTCATGGTCGGCCTCGGTAATCAACTCCTCCACGGCTGGGATCAACAGCTCCTCGCCTTTATGATCGACACGCAGAAGGACGTTGATTGTCGTCTCATCCACGTCTGTTATCTCTCCTAAATAACCTTTCTGTACGTCCGTCACGGTATAACCGATAAAACTGTCCCACGTCATATCCCCCACGAGATCCTCCTCGTCCACGGCGTCCAAAGGATAAAACACCTCCTTGCCCACAAACATGCGGGCATCCTCCTCGGAATTCACGTCCTCCAGTTTCACCAAGACCACCGTATCGGTCTTATAGCGGAAATCCTCCACGAAGAACGGTACCAAGATACCATCCATCTCGCAAACAATGTACGGGTCCTCGGCATCTTCCAGCACATCGCTGTTCGTCACCAACGACAACTCCCCCTTGATACCATGGGGCTTGGCAAACTGCCCGATCTTGAAAACCTCTCCTTCTCTAATCATCGCCTAAAATCTTTAAATCCTCGTGATACGTGCCCCGATCTGGTTCAATCGCTTATCGATCCCTTGATATCCCCGGTCGATCTGGTCTATATTATGGATCGTGCTGGTACCTTCGGCGCTCATAGCGGCGATCAGCAAGGCGATACCCGCGCGAATATCCGGGGATACCATCGTAGAGCCCCGTAGCTTGAAGCGGTTACCCAGCCCGATCACCGTAGCCCGGTGCGGGTCGCAAAGGATGATCTGGGCTCCCATATCGATTAGCTTGTCCACAAAGAACAAGCGGCTCTCAAACATTTTCTGGTGGATCAGCACGCTCCCCACGGATTGCGTAGCCACGACGAGAAATACGCTCAGCAAGTCCGGCGTAAGCCCCGGCCAAGGAGCATCAGCGATGGTCATGATAGAACCATCGATAAACGTATCGATCTCGTAGGAATCATGCCGGGGGATATAAATATCATCGCCTCGCTGCTCCACGGTAATACCCAAGCGGCGAAAAGCGTCCGGGATGATCCCCAGCTTATCATATCCTGTATTCTTGATGGTGATCTCCGATCCGGTCATAGCGGCCATACCGATAAAGCTACCCACCTCGATCATATCGGGGAGGATGGTATGCTCCGTGCCGGAAAGCGACCGTACACCTTCTATCGTCAATAGGTTAGAACCGACACCTGAGATTCTCGCTCCCATGCGGTTCAGCATCGTGGAAAGTTGTTGCAGGTAAGGCTCGCAGGCGGCGTTATAGATCGTCGTCACCCCCTCGGCCAGCACGGCAGCCATCAAGATATTCGCCGTTCCGGTCACGGAAGCCTCGTCGAGCAGCATATAAGCGCCTTTCAACTGGCATGCCTCTATCTCGTATACTTGCCGCCCGGCGTCGTAGCTAAAGCAAGCGCCCAGCTTCTGGATTCCCACGAAGTGCGTATCCAGCCGGCGTCGCCCGATCTTGTCGCCACCCGGTTTCGGGATCAGCGCCCTGCCGAAGCGGGCTACCAACGGGCCTACGATCATCACGGAACCCCGCAGGCTACCACTCTTGCGCAGGAACTCCTCGGTACTCAAATACTCCATGTCCACGTCGTCCGCCTGAAAGGTATAGGTATCGGCGGACGGATGCTCCACCTTGACCCTCATATCCCTAAGGAGCTGGATTAAGTTATTCACGTCCAAGATATCAGGCACATTGTGTATGGTCACCTTCTCCGGTGTTAGCAATGTCGCGCAGATCACCTCCAACGCCTCATTCTTGGCGCCTTGCGGAACGATCTCGCCGGACAAGCGATAACCTCCTTCTATAACGAACGAGCTCATCTGCCTTTACGCGTAAAGTTCCTTTTGTTGCCGCCACTGTTATTACGGGCCAAGATATCACGGCTCTCGGCCAATTTGTGTTCCTCCTCGCTCAATACGATCTTGCCGCTAGACAGCTCGTCCAGATCCTTGAAGATCTTACGGTCGTCCACGCTTTCCTTGTTCCAAGTAAGGAACGATTTCTTCATCTGGTTTGCCAGCAGCCGCACGAGCTGGTCTTTCTCCATACCGGGTTGCAGCTCCGTGGCCTTGCGGATCATCAGCTCCAAGGTCTTTCCGTAATGGCGGTAGCGTATACGGTTATTGTTGTACGGGATACGAGGCGGACGGCTATACAGGTTCTCCTTCTTGATGATCTCGTACGGATAGTCTATATCGAGCTTAAAATCGGCCATGATCGCCAGATGATCCCAGAGGATATGCTTAAAGTCGTTTACGTCACGCAAATGCGGGAACATGTTTCCCATGATGTTGATAATCGTGTTGGCGCAACGCTTACGCTCTTCCCGGTCTTGGATAGTCACGCAATAGTCCACCATATTTTGGATATTGCGTCCGTATTCGGGCAAAGTCAATCTTTTTCCTTCTGTATTGTATTTCATTCTTTACATTTTGTTTATCGCGAAGATAGGTATATTAATTGAGAATTGAAAATTGAGATTCGAAAGTTACCTCTCGTTAGGCTTAATTATCAATTCATAATCTACCACGTCCAGCCACCGCCCGAATTTCAGCCCTACTTTCTCAAAGTGGGATACTTTTCTGAACCCCAACTTCTCATGCAGCGAGCAGCTAGCCTCATTCCCCTCAGTGATGCAGGCGATCAGGGCGTGGTAGCCGCCTGCCCGACATTCCTCGATCAGCCTTTCCATAAGCTGTCGGCCGATCCCCTTGCCCTTGTATCTCGGGGATAAATAAACGGTGGTCTCAAGCGTATATTTATAAGCTGCCTTTTCTTTCCACGTATGGGCATAGCAATATCCCACGACCTCATCCTGATCCACGTACACCAGATAAGGATAGCTCGCCGAGATCCCGGCTATGCGACCCTCCATCTCCTCCACCCGCAAAGGTTCCGTCTCAAACGTAGCCACGCTATTCACGACATATTCATTGTATATATCCACGATCGCCTTGGCGTCTCGCAAACTCACATTCCGAATCATATTCATTTCGCTAAAACAATCCGATCCGGGAAAGAATCTCTCTTTGCCCGGACCGGATCTATCATCGAGTCAAATAACTATTTTTTCTAAGCCTTCTACTCAGACAAGGCCTTGATCACCTCTTGGTTCGCCTTGCGCACCTCGGCCTCGTTGATCTTGATCACTTTACGGTCGTAGGTCATAAGGCCGTTCACCTCGCCCTCCACGTCCGTGGTTTGCGTGTAGACAGCGGCGGAGAAACCCTTCGGGACCATCGCCTTCAACTCCTTGGCGTACTTCACGTACTCGGCGGTCACCTCATCGCTATTCTTAAACTGTACATAGCCCCAGTTGCGTTTGTTCCACCACAAATGGTTCTCCACAGCCAAGCCGATACCACCATACTCGCCCAATACATTCACACGCACCGGATCGAACAGGTACATCGCCGGACCCGGGTAATTATGCAAATCCAAGATATCGCCGCACGCACGGAAATTACCGCCACTGGCCGGATTCACCAGACGGGAAGGATCGTATGTTTTTGTCCACTCGGCAGCCTTCTCGGTATCGAACTGGCCCCAAGCCTCGTTGAAGGGAACCCATACTACCACGCAAGGATTCGAAACGCACAGGTCCATGATCTCCTTCCACTCCTTGTAATAATTACGGATAGACTCCTCGGTACGCTCCTTGTCGGTTCCACCGTTATACGTATGAGGCGCCCATTGGTTACCCATGTCGCCGCTAGGCATATCCTGCCAAACCAGCATACCTTCCTTATCGCAATGATAGTACCAGCGGGCCGGCTCTACCTTCACGTGCTTGCGGATCATGTTGAAGCCCCACGCTTTCGTCTTCACGATATCATACAGCAACGCCTCGTCCGTGGGAGCCGTGTAAAGCCCGTCGGGCCACCAGCCTTGATCCAGCGGGCCGTATTGGAACAGGTTCTTGTTGTTCAAGCGCATACGCATGATGCCGTTGGCGTCACGCTCGGCGGATATCTTACGGAAGGCGGTGTACGATTTCACCTCGTCCACCTTCTTGCCATTCTTCGACAAGCTCACCTTCATATCATATAAATAAGGATTGGAAGGTTCCCACAACGTAGGATTTTGCACGGCCAAGCGTAATTCTGTCCCTTGTACGCCCTTGGCGGTAGCAACCACCTGCCCCTTATCGAGCAAGCTGACCTCCACGATGTCCGACACCGGGGAGTCGGAACAAGCCCCGACCGTCACGCTCATCACGCCATTATCGATATTCGGGATCGCCTTGATAGAGGTGATATGCGAGGAAGCGACCGGCTCCAGCCATACGGTCTGCCAGATTCCGGTGACCGGCGTATACCAGATTCCCTCCGGGTTGGCCACTTGCTTTCCACGGGGTTGGTAGCCTTTATCGCTCGGGTCCCATACACGCACCACCAGCTTATGCGTACTTTTGCCATTCAGATAGGGAGTGATATTCAAGGAAAACGGGGTAAAGCCTCCCGTGTGGGAACCGATCAAGATATCATTCACGAATACGTCCGCTTTCCAATCCACGGCGCCGAAGTTCAACAAGATATCTTTTCCTTTCCATGAGGAGGGCACCGTAAAGGTTCGTTTATACCACAACTCATTCTTCTCCCCCACTTCTTTTTGCACGCCGGACAAGGAGGATTCCACGGCGAACGGCACCAAGATATTCCCATCGAAACTCGTCGGCTCTGCCTGTCCTTTTGGAAGGATAGCGTATTCCCACTCGCCGTTCAAATTCTGCCAATCCGCACGTTCCATCCCGGGGCGTGGATATTCTGGCAATACATTCCGGGGATCTACTTTCTCAGCCCAGTCCGTCTTGATCTTGTCTCCGGCGGGCTTCCACTGCGCCCCGGCGCTACAAATCGTTGCGAACGCACAAAAGGCTAACAATAATTTTCTCATGATATTATTTACATTTTGAATTGATAATACACTTTCAAGTGACAAAGATAATAGAAAATATCCAAAATCCACATCGTCCTCGGATACCAATAGGAGAACCGCAGCCAAATCGATCTAACCATAAAATGCCCGGAATATCTCTTGTGACAGAATCTCACTAGGTAAGGTTATTGTATTTTTTAATGTTCCTATTTTACATCAATATCATTTCCGGAAAAACACGTACGTGAATATCCAAAAACATGTACGACTTTTCGGAAAAACATGTACGTGTTTTAACGCAAACATTACGATGTTTTTTACGACTCTGATTTTCAACCCCTTGCAAACAAAACCTCATTTTCTGCTTATTGTAAAATTCTTCTGATTCAAGGATACCCGGAAAAGAAGGAGTAATGGCACGACCTATTAAAAAGGAGCCGGATTATTTCCCGCTCGACACGGATTTACTAAGCAACCGTAAAATCCGTCAAATAAAGCGCAAATACGGATCTGACGCTTTTCATTATATATTGCCCTGCTTTGTGACATCTATGCCAATGGCTATTATATCACGGCCTACAAGAAAGAGCGTGAGCTTGCCTTCCTCCGCAAGGTATTCCAGCAATACAAGGCCGGTTACCCACTGGAACGTCTCTACCCCGCCCATGTCTACCAATCCCTGCAAGAGCGGAGATTGATCAACGACCCCCCCCGAGGAGAAACGCCACGCCATGAGCCTCTTCGCCTATTGGCGACCACCGGGTCACCTGCCCATCAGCGAGGACTATCGGCTGACGATGGTGCGACAGCAGGCGATGGCGTGGTTGCTGCGGAGGTATTTCGATGGGCCGATAACAGAAGAGAAAGCAAAACGAACCATCTCCTTTGGAGATTAAGAAATAAAACATACACATTGTTAATTTAATGCAAAATCATAAATATAATACTTTTTCAAGCCAATAAATAATAATTAAATCATATCTTTGGAAAAAAGATAAAATAAAATTACAAGTCATGCTCTAACAGCCTTCATGTTTCTATAAAATGTAAGACTGAATCTAAACTAGCCAAACCAACTTCTACTTTTTAGTAAAGCGTATGGTTTTCTATTTCTAATAATAAAGATATTAAATTAACATTCTATTTATGAAAATCATTATTTTGCAATTCATGGCAATAATCGCTATGATCCTTATAAGTTGTAACGATAAGGAAAACAGCGTGTACCTAAAAAATGGTTCCTACTCGGAATGCGCCACGGGGAAAAACTTGACCAAGGCGCAAGAAGAGACCGCTTATGTAGAAATCAGTGCAGTTAACACAAACACTCTAAGAGTGGACATGTACCATGTCCAACTGAATTGCGCTCTGGAAAAAATAGAGTCGAGTATCAGTTATAATGAAAAAGTAATCATAATTAAATTCACGCCAATTGGCGATGATGCTAATTGTCTTTGTGGAAGACAATTAACATATGAAATCAGCAACCTTCAAGAAGGGCAGTCTTATGATTGTGTGATCATGCAAGAGAATAGTGAATATGCCTCTTTTAAATTTGATTTCACAAGAGATCTAACACAAACAATTAATCTAAATTAAATTACGACATTATGAAAAAAATGTATTTTATCATCATTTATGTGCTTCTACTATCTATAGGAGCCATAAACAGCGCAAATAAATCCATAACTAAACTCGAAGCTTATAATATAGTTATTAGTGGCATTGATTCGACTACATTAGATTCCACTGAAATATTTGTATCCAAGCAGATATTACCAGCCAACACAGTCATTGAGATTGGTGATAAAAGTATAGAATCCCCGGATTATGGCTCTTGGATGTTTTTCATAAATAAGTATCCTTTATCCAATTGGGGACACTCTTGTAACTATATGCTTATCGGAAGTAACAATGGTGAAGTAGATATAATAGAGAGTAATTTCTACCCTACTAAACCATCATTGGCTGATATGGATAAAATAAAGTCTAGCGTAGTTACATTTGATGAGTCTGTTTTTGTCAAGCCTATGGCAAGGCCTCAGCTCCTTCAAACAAAGGCAACATATGATAGCAACAAATATGCAGTAATAATTAGTGGAGGAGGAAATCCCTCTGTCAATTACCCGAGATATTGGAACGATTGCTCTTCTATTTATCAGACATTGCTTTATACGTATAATTATGACTCTGCCCATATTACCGTTATAATGTCAGATGGAACGAGCAGCAACATCGATAGAAGCACTGGCGATTCTTCGCCGTTAGATTTAGACGGAAATGGAACAAACGATATACAATTTGCGGCGACAAGCAATAATATCAAGACTACTTTTAGCAATCTTGCGTCGAGGCTTACCTCCAACGACTATCTTTTTATTTTCACAATAGATCACGGAAATTATGACTCTTCCGGGAACTCTAGTTTAACATTATGGAACGATGAGAATTTGTATGCATCAACTTTCGCTCCTTGGGTGAATGCCATTAATGCCAAAGCGATCAATATCGTAATGGGACAATGTTTCAGTGGCGGTTTTATCTCTTATTTTAAAAATAATCCAAAGGTTTCCATATCAACGGCTTCCACTAAAGATCAGCCATCTTCTTCCATGAGTGACGGCCGTTACGATGAATTCGTTTACTATTGGACGGAGGCTGTCACGAAGAAAGCTTCTTCTGGATATATGGTAGGAGATGTTAACCAAGACGCTTTTACAACAGCTCATGAAGCATATGATTACGCAAGGACTCATGATAAGAAAAATGAAGATCCACAACACTATTCTTCGGATTTACTCTCTCATTTTTTAGCCCTAAATGGGATGAGAGCAAGAACTACGAGCGGAACGATTGCAGTAGAACGTGGAGAGACATTTAATTATTCCGGTATGGAAACTATCAACTGGACTATTCCCTTAAATTCACCTGTAAATATATCAATCAAATTCCCAACGAATATAGTGTACAAATGGAATTGCAGCAGTGGAAATCCCGGTAATTTTTATTCTTCATCATCTACAACAGCCTCTGTGTTAGCAAATTCAAGTAGCACATCGCCTATTGTCATTACAGCTAAAGCTGATGGCTCCACTTTAACGCAGACATTCCGCCTATATCTAAAAAACACCTATAGCATCATGAATGACAATTCATCTATACTAAATATCAATTTAGAGAATCAAGAAACTAACAATCTATTAAGTAAGTCGCAAGACTCTTATGAAATATACTCTATTAATGGAACAAAATGTAAGTCTGGATTACTAAATAGATACAATTCCATAGATATATCTTCTCTGGCGAATGGAATGTACTTTGTTACGATTCATAATTCGAATTCGATCTTGCAAAAAGAGCAATTCATCGTTAATCATTGAGAAATAAGAAGACTATCCGAGCCGGGTAAGAAATTCTCTTTACCCGACCCATTTCAATCAGTCCTTGCAAGAGCGGGGATTGATACACGATACCCCCGAGGAGAAACGCCACGCCATGAGCCTCTTCGCCCATTGGAGACCACCGGGTCACCTGCCCATCAGCGAGGACTATCGGCTGACGATGGTGCGACAGCAAGCCATGGCGTGGTTGCTGCGGAGGTATTTCGATGGGCTGATAGCTAAAGAGAAAGCATAAGAACGAGTAGTATACACTTGCATATCTGTTAATAATTCGCCAATAAAAACATTGATTTACAAAATATATAGTTATATTTGCATCGTCATGTGGCTATAGCGTTAGCCGAAAAGCATGGCGACATATTATGTATTAGAGCATCGAGTGTTATTCTAGGCATTGTCAAACATCCCTAAAAGCAAAGTCAACTAGAATAACAAACTTCATGCTCACGCTGTTGTATTATCTCAAATATACAATAATGGCGTGAGCTGTCGTTTGTTATAGTTGACAAAGGTATGGGGATACCTGACAAGCCTATAACAATATAACGGCAGCTTCACGCTTTTTTTTTGTGTCTGCCCATAAAAACTCTATTTCTCCAATAATTATACATTTGGCCTATAATTAATCGAATTTAACAACATGGCTTTTCAGAGGAAAAGCTTGGTTATTTAGTTAAATAAAAAAAGAGCTATCTCGTTCGTGAGAATATAGGTAGCTCACTATTGTTTAACCTTTTTAATGCGTTCACATCCTATTGATGGTAGACTTGTGCCAATAGGCTATAGTTAAATTTTATCATCATTACCCATAATTTCCTTCAAACTATAATGGTATGATAAAAACTAATTGTACATTTAGGGCAATCCTATTTTAGTTGTTAACTAATTAAAACTGATTCAGAAACATGAGAACTTCTTTATTTATATTTTTCATGGTCATTTTTATTGGTTGTAGTGAAAATGACATTATCGATGAAGGGGAAAAACCAGAAGATCCTCAAGCCGAAATAGAGGTTTATTATGACCAAGAAAGTACAAGCTCAAGAAAACCTGATGCAGGCGCAAAAGTGTATTTGTATTATAACATTAATATAACGACAGCGTTTGGTGGCCTTGCATCTTATGAAGGAAATGGAATATTAAAGTATAAAAGGCATAATACAGTCATTAAGCCAGATTCTGTTTTATATACAGATTATTTAGGAAAGACTGTTTTTGATCTAAAGCCTATGGATGTGATGTCTATAGTGGCAGAAAGCTCTTATTTTCTAAATATGATAACCTATACAGTTTGCTTTCATCCAGATGAAAGCTTGAAAATAACATTTATATTCTCATAAGGCTAGGTATGCCCCTAGGTGATATAAAATGGGAACTATTCTTCTCACGCAAGAGAACACCCGGAAAGTATCGGACAAATAGACAACTCAACCCGAAAACCACCGAGGAAAGATTGTCCTCTTATTAAACTTCATCGTGCAATTTGATTATACAATTTAATAACGTACATTCGCGTACAAATAAATTAAATCTGTAGTCCGATGAGAACGCATTTACGCGAAAGCATGCTGGCGCTTCTTTTGATAGGTATCTTAGCCACGGGTTGCGATACCGGAACGAAGAAGGCTTCCGAAAACAGTATCACGTTTGATTCTATCAGCGTGGAAAAGACTTACCATTTGTTAGATAATCCGGATAATCCCAATTGCAATCTAGAGATCAAGTTCGTTTATCCCCGGAAATATTCGGATAAAGAGGTTCTTAAGAATCTACAGAGACAGTTCGTCTCCTCTTATTTCGGCGAGAATTATGAGCAATTATCCCCCGAGGAGGCGGTACGGAAATATACCGACGACTATCTGGCCGCTTATAAGGATCTGGAAGAGGATTACAAGGCTGAGGTGGCGAAATCCGACGAGACACCGGTGGGCTCTTGGTTCTCTTACTATGAGATGTCGTCGGATGATATCGCCTTCAACCAAGACGATATCATCAGCTATACGGTAAGCTTCGAGAACTATACGGGCGGAGCGCATGGCGCGCATTCCTACAATAACCATGTAGTGAACCTCAAGACCGGTAAGCCGATCACCGAGGAGGAGATATTCGTGGACAACTATCAAGACAATCTGGCGCGAATATTGGTAGATCAGATCGCCAAGCAAAACAACGTATCCGACGCCAAGGAACTGGAAAATATCGGTTTCTTTAGCGTGGACGAGATCTTCCCGAACGGGAACTTCCTCGTAGACGAGACGGGTATCACCTATTCTTTCAACGAATATGAGATAGCGGCATACGTGGTAGGCGTCACGAACGTCCATCTCCCTTACAAGGAAATCCGCTATTTGCTGCGGGATGACAGCCCGATAAGTCAGTTAATTGAAAATTGAGAATTGAAAATTAATGATAGATAAACCTATAAACAGATGTCCTATGGAACAAAATACGGAGAAATTTTCAATTCTCAATTCTCAATTTTCAATTCTCACATCTTATTTCCCCGATCTCACCGACCGGCAAAAAGAGCAGTACGCCGCCCTATATGACCTATATACGGATTGGAACGCCAAGATCAACGTGATCTCACGGAAGGATATCGAGAACCTATATCCGCATCACGTGCTTCACTCGCTGGGTATCACCCATATGCTGCGTTTCAAGCCGGGTTCCTCGGTGATGGATCTGGGTACGGGAGGCGGTTTTCCCGGCATCCCCTTGGCGATCTTATTCCCGGAGACCCATTTCCATCTGGTAGACAGCATCGGGAAAAAAATCAAGGTGGGACAAGCCGTGGCCGAGGCGATCGGGCTGGAGAACATATCCTTCCGCCATTGCCGGGGCGAGGAGGAAAAGCAGCTTTTCGATTTCGTGGTAAGCCGTGCCGTGATGCCTCTGGCGGATCTGGTAAAGCTCGTCCGCAAGAATATAAAGAAAGAACAGATCAACGCGTTGCCCAACGGATTGATTTGCCTGAAAGGTGGAGAGCTGGCGCACGAGATATTGCCTTTCCGGAACCAAGCGATAAGCATGGATCTGAAAGACCATTTTAAAGAAGAGTTTTTTGAAACTAAAAAAGTAGTGTACGTACCCTTATGATTACGATAAAATCTTTCGAAGTAAACTATTTCTCCGAGAATACGTATTTGCTATACGATGATACCAAGGAGGCGGTCCTTATCGATTGCGGCTGCCTGCGCAAAGAGGAACAAAAAGAAGTAAGCGACTTTATCGCCCAGAACGGGCTGACGCTGAAACGTTACCTTTGTACGCACCTCCATCTGGATCACATATTCGGTAACGAATTCATCCATGATACCTACGGATTGAGCCCGGAAGCCCATAAAGCGGACGTGGAGGGTCTTCCCTCTCCCGAGGAGCAAGCCAAGGCATTCGGCCTGCCGATGAAGGCGAAAAGCATCCCGGTAGGGAAATATCTGGTAAACGGGGAAATCATAAAGTTCGGGAAATCCGAGCTGGCGGTATTGAGCGTTCCCGGCCATTCGCCCGGAGGCTTGGCTTTCTATAACAAGAAGAACGGTTTCGTGATCGTAGGAGACTCCTTGTTCGCCGGAAGCATCGGCCGTACTGATCTATGGGGAGGCAACCAAGATGTACTGCTTGCCGCTATCAAGGACAAATTGCTGTCGTTGCCGGACGAGACCGTGGTATACCCCGGCCATGGCCCCGAGACACGAATCATTGATGAGAAATTAAATAATCCTTATTTATAAAATACTAGAATTATGGACACAAATAAGTTTGTAAACCGCCACGTGGGCATCTCAGCGGAAGATATTCCCGCTATGTTGGAGACGATTGGCGTGAAGTCTTTGGACGAGTTGATCGATCAGACCATTCCGGCCAACATCCGTTTGAAAGAGCCGTTGAACCTCCCGGAGGCCATGACGGAACGTGAGTTCGCCGAGCATATCGCCGAGCTGGCCTCCAAGAACGAGGTATTCACCTCTTATATCGGTATGGGTTGGTACGACACGGTTTGCCCGGCCCCGATCCAACGTAACGTATTCGAGAACCCAGTTTGGTACACCTCCTATACTCCGTATCAGGCGGAAGTATCCCAAGGACGCTTGGAAGCGTTGCTGAACTTCCAGACTGTTATCAGTGAATTGACAGGATTACCTTTGACAAACTGCTCGCTACTCGACGAGGCGACCGCGGCAGCCGAGGCGGTTACCATGTTCCATGGTTCACGTAGCCGTGCGCAGGTGAAAGCGGAAGCGAATACGGTATTCATCGACGAGAATGTGTTCGCCTCTACGTTGGCCGTCATCCACACCCGCATGGTCCCGCAGGGCATCCAGGTGGTAGTGGGCGATTATAAGAAATTCGAGTTCACGCCGGATGTGTTCGCCGCCATCGTACAGTTCCCGAACGCGGATGGTTCGATCGAGGACTATAAGGAATTCGTAGCCCGTGCGGGCGCCGCCGGAGCCAAGGTAGGCGTAGCCGCCGACTTGATGAGCTTGGTATTGTTGACTCCTCCGGGAGAATGGGGAGCGGATGTCGTATTCGGTAGCAGCCAGCGCTTCGGTATCCCGATGTTCTACGGGGGTCCTTCCGCCGCTTTCTTCGCTACGAAGGACGATTATAAACGTACGATCCCGGGACGTATCATCGGTATCTCCAAGGACGCTTACGGCCATCCGGCTTATCGCTTGGCCTTGCAGACCCGCGAGCAACATATCAAACGTGAGAAGGCTACGTCCAATATCTGTACGGCTCAGGCGTTGTTGGCTACCATGGCTGGCTTCTACGCCGTATATCATGGAGCGGAGGGGTTGCGTAACATCGCCGGACGGATTCATTCCACGGCCGGATTCTTGGCCAAGGAGTTGGAGAAACTGGGATATACGCAATTAAACAAGGATTATTTCGATACCTTGAAGATACAGCTTCCTTCACACGTGTCGGTGAACGCACTGCGTGAGATCGCCTTGGAGTGCAAGGTGAACTTGCGTTACTTCGAGGCCGGACAAGTGGGCGTCAGCATAGACGAGACGACATTGCCTACGGACATAGGCGTATTACTATACATCTTCGCCGGTGCCGCCGGTAAAGACTATATGCTGGACGAGTCTATCCCCGCCCAGACTTATTTCGACGCTAAATTCGCCCGTACCTCCGATTTCTTGCAGCAAGACGTATTCAAGAAATATCATACGGAAACCGAGTTGATGCGTTACATCACCCGTTTGGGACGAAAGGATGTTTCCTTGGCTCAATCCATGATCTCGCTGGGATCTTGCACGATGAAGCTGAACCCGGCTTCTACGATGTTGCCGCTTAGCCGTGCGGAATTCATGAATATCCACCCGTACGCTCCGGAGGAGCAAGTGGAAGGCTATACGGAGCTGATCGAGAACCTGTCTTCTTACTTATGCACGATCACAGGCTTCAAGGGCTGTACGTTGCAACCGAACTCCGGCGCCGCCGGCGAGTACACGGGTCTTCGTGTGATCCGTGCTTATCAGGAAAGCATCGGCCAAGGCCATCGTGATATCGTTTTGCTTCCGGCTTCCGCCCACGGAACCAACCCGGCCAGCGCTATCCAATGCGGATATAAGACCGTAACCGTTAAATGCGACGAGAATGGTAATATCGATCTGGAAGATTTCCGCGCGAAAGCCGAGGAGAACAAGGAGCGTCTGGCTGCCAGCATGATTACCTATCCGTCCACGCATGGTATCTTCGAGGTGGACATCAAGGAGATGTGCGACATCGTTCACGCTTGCGGAGGACAGCTTTATATGGATGGCGCCAACATGAACGCACAGGTAGGATTGACAAATCCGGGTACGATCGGCGCCGATGTATGTCACTTGAACCTGCATAAGACCTTCTCTTCTCCTCACGGAGGTGGTGGTCCCGGCGTAGGCCCGATCTGCGTGGCCGAGCATCTGGTTCCGTTCTTGCCGCAGCATCCGGTGCTTTGGGGCAGCGACTTGAATACGGTATCCGCAGCTCCTTATGGTAGCGCCGGTATCCTGCCGATCACGTACGCTTACATCCGCTTGCTGGGTACGGAAGGTCTTGAGACAGTGACGAAGACGGCCATCTTGAACGCCAATTACTTGGCCGCTAAGTTCAAGGATACGTACGGCATCGTTTATACCGGAGCGACAGGCCGTGTAGGTCATGAGTTGATCTTGGAATGCCGCACGGTAAAAGAGCGTTCGGGCATCGACGAGGGCGATATCGCCAAGCGTTTGATGGACTTCGGCTACCACGCTCCTACCCTATCTTTCCCGGTACACGGCACCTTGATGGTAGAGCCGACCGAGAGCGAGAGCAAGGCCGAGCTGGATCGTTTCGTAGAGGTAATGGAATGTATCTGGAGCGAGATCAAGGAGGTGGAGGAAGGCAAGGCATCCAAGGAGGACAACGTCTTGAAGAACGCCCCGCATCCGGAATACGAGGTGACCGCCGACGAGTGGAAACACGCGTATCCCCGCACGAAGGCCGCCTTCCCGCTGGAATGGTTGCACGACAGCAAGTTTTGGATTAACGTAGCCCGTGTAGATAACGCTTATGGCGATCGTAACTTAATACCGACTTTATGCGCTTGCGAGATATGAAGAAGCTCTTTATCGCTTTGGCGGCCGTCGCTCTGACGGCTTGCGTCAAGGCTCCCGAGAAAACAGTCAAGGTCTACGCATGGCAAGGCGAAGGTGGGAATACCACCGAGCAAACCTTACAGGCGGACTTTAGTAAATGGCATGCTCACGGAGTAGACGGGATGTGCTACAACGCCGGCCACGACACGGAGAAAATTCAGCGTGCCGCCAAAGCGGCCCATGCCAATGGCATGGAATATCACGCATGGATTCCCGCCATGTTGCAACATGGATTGGACTCCACCCTCTACGCCGTGAACCGGAAAGGCGAGTCGGCCTATTCCGTACAGGCGTATGTGCCTTATTACAAATGCCTGTGCCCGAACCAAGAAGGTACGGCGGAGTTCTTGCTGAATCTGTATGGCAAGGTAGCCGATATCCCGGAGGTGGATTATATCCATCTGGATTATATCCGTTACGTGGATGTCATCTTAGCCCGCGGACTTTGGGAAAAATACGGATTGGTGATGGACGAGGAATATCCTACGGCGGACTATTGTTATTGCGACAAATGCGTGGCCGATTTCAAGGTCGCTACCGGTATCGACATCAAATCCGTAGAGGATCCTTCCAAATGCGAGGAATGGGCGCAGTTCCGTTGCGACCTCATCACGAAATTGGTAAACCGCATCGCCGACGAGGTTCACGGCAAAGGCAAGAAAGTGAGCGCCGCCGTATTCCCGGGGCCGGACTCTCACGCTAAATGGATGGTTCGTCAAGAATGGAATAAATGGAATATCGACGCTTTCTTCCCGATGAATTATAACGATTTCTATCTGGAGGACGCTTCTTGGCTGGCTCCGATCGTGAAAGAGGAGGTAGCCTCCGTGCAAGGCAAGAAGCCTGTTTATAGCGGTTTGTTCATCTGCGAGGATTGGCAGAACAAGGCGAATATCAAGGACCCGGAAGGCCATGGACTGATCCCGTCCGAGATCGAGGAGGCCGTAAGAGGCTCCATGGAAAACGGAGCGGCTGGCGTGGCGTTGTTTACGCCGGGCAACATGACGGATGAGCATTGGAAAGCTTTCGATAAGGCGATCCACCAACCGTATACCGTAAAGCCCTAATTCGTAATTACTATACGATAAAACAAAGACGAGGAGGCGCAGCTCTTCATTTTCTCACCTGCGCCTCCTCTTTTACTTATCCATCTAATCTATCTTACTAATAAAAATATCATGACAACTAAGAAACAAGAGAAAATCAAGTTCAGTAAAGCATTCTGGGTAGCGAACACCGTCGAGTTGTTCGAGCGAGCCGCTTATTACGGCGTATTTATCGTCATCACCCTTTATCTTAGCCGCATCTTAGGCTTTAACGACATTCAGGCTGCCAGCATCGCCGGAATCTTTTCCGCCTGTTTGTATCTGCTGCCCACATTCGCCGGAGCGTTGGCCGATAAGATCGGTTTCCGCAACTCGATGCTACTGGCTTTCACTTTGTTAACTTGTGGTTATCTAGGACTGGCAGTTTACCCTACTTGGCTTCAATCCGCCGGACTTGTTGAATACAGCACGACGACTACCTTTACGGGATTGCTGGAGAGCAATCTTCAGTACGGCATTATCCCTATCATGGCCTTGATCGTATGCGGCGGGGCTTTTATCAAGAGCGTTATCTCCGGTACGGTCGCTAAAGAAACTACGCCGGAAACCCGGGCAAAGGGTTTCTCTATCTTCTACGCGATGGTAAATATCGGGGCTTTCTCCGGAAAGACCATCGTGAAGCCGCTTCGCGAGGCGTTGGGTAACGAGGGGTTGATCACCCTGAATTATTTCTCGGCCAGCATGACGTTCCTTGCCTTGCTAGCCATCTGGTTCTTCTACAAAAGCGCCCAGCACTCGGGCGAGGGCAAGACGTTCGGGCAAATTTGGAACGCCCTGATCAAGGTTTGTAGTAACGGACGGTTATTGATCTTGATCCTCATCATTACAGGCTTTTGGATGGTTCAGCACCAGCTGTATGCCACGATGCCTAAATACGTGCTTCGTTTGGCCGGCGAGGGGGCCTCTCCTTCTTGGTACGCCAACGTAAATCCATTAGTCGTAGTTCTGACAGTCAATCTGGTCACGCGGATGATGCGGAAACGGACAGCGCTTACCTCCATGACGGTAGGGATGTTTATCATGCCGGTATCCGCCCTCTGCATGGCATCCGGCAATATGCTGGATACTAATTCCTTGATCTTAGGGATGCATCCCGTAGCCTTCATGATGGTGGTGGGTATCGTCTTCCAAGGGCTGGCGGAGACGTTCATCTCTCCTCGCTTTCTCGAGTATTTCTCCTTGCAAGCACCCAAAGGAGAAGAAGGTCTCTATCTTGGATTCAGCCATTTGCACTCTTTCTTATCCTCTATCTTCGGATTCGGATTATCTGGATTCCTTTTAAGTAAATACTGTCCGGAACCCACGCTGTTCGCCTCTCACGAGGAATGGCTCGCGGCAAGCGCAAACGCTCATTACATCTGGTATTACTTCGGTGCGATAGCCTTGGTCTCCGCTATAGCGTTGATCGTGTACGGACAAGTCGTAAAGAGATCGAGAACCAATCATCGCTACGAGTAATCAACAGGCAATACATGCTCAAACAGATACGAAGTGTGCAATTTCCCGACTAAAGTTCTTTGTTATAAAGAATGTTTGATTACTTTTGCACCTCGAGATTAACAAGAATGTAGAAGTATTATATCAACATAAAAATCTAATATTCCTAATATAATATGAGTTTAAGAATTATTGTTTTAGCGAAACAGGTCCCGGATACACGAAACGTGGGAAAGGACGCCATGAAAGCGGACGGTACGATCAATCGCGCCGCCTTGCCTGCGATCTTTAACCCGGAAGACCTGAATGCGTTGGAACAAGCGTTACGCTTGAAAGACGCTTACCCCGGGACAACAGTTACGCTGCTGACGATGGGCCCGGGACGTGCCGCCGAAATCATCCGCGAGGGTTTGTATCGTGGTGCTGACGGCGGTTTTTTGTTGACCGACCGTGCGTTTGCCGGAGCCGACACGCTAGCCACATCCTATGCGCTTGCCACGGCTATCAAGAAAATCAACGATTATGATATTATCATCGGTGGTCGCCAAGCGATCGACGGCGATACGGCACAGGTAGGTCCGCAAGTCGCCGAGAAATTGGGACTGACCCAGATCACGTATGCCGAGGAAATCCTGAACGTAGATAAAGAGGCCGGACGTATCACCGTAAAACGTCATATCGACGGAGGTGTCGAGACTGTGGAAGGTCCGCTTCCGATCGTAATCACCGTGAATGGTTCCGCCGCTCCCTGCCGTCCTCGTAACGCGAAGTTGGTACAGAAGTACAAATACGCCATGGGTAAGCAAGAGCGGAACACGCAACCCGCCTGTCACCAAGATGGAGAACCAACCGTTCGCTACCCGGAATTGTACGAGACCCGCCCGTATCTGGATATCCAGGAATGGAGCGTAGCCGACGTGAATGGAGACTTGGTTCAATGCGGCCTTAGCGGTTCGCCGACAAAGGTAAAAGCGATCCAGAACATCGTCTTCCAGGCCAAGGAAAGCAAGACGATCTACGGTTCCGACCAAGATGTAGAGGATTTGATTGTCGAACTATTAGCTAACCACACCATCGGATAAGATTATGAACAACGTATTTGTATATTGTGAGACAGAAGGCACGAACGTTGCCGATGTAAGTCTTGAGCTTCTGACCAAAGGTCGTAAGCTAGCCAATCAATTAGGCTGCCAACTGGAAGCGATTGTTGCCGGCTCCAGCCTTGAGGGTGTAGAGAAACAAGTATTGCCTTTTGGCGTCGACAAGGTTCATGTGTTCGACGCTCCGGGTTTATTCCCTTATACATCACTTCCTCATTCTTCCATCTTGATTAATTTGTTCAAGGAGGAGAAACCGCAGATCTGCTTAATGGGCGCTACGGTGATCGGTCGCGACTTGGGTCCTCGTGTATCCTCGGCCTTGACAAGCGGCTTGACGGCCGATTGTACCTCTTTGGAGATCGGCTCGCACGAGGATAAAAAAGCGGGTATTACCTATGAGAACTTATTATATCAGATCCGTCCGGCGTTCGGTGGTAACATCGTAGCCACGATCATCAACCCGGAACACCGCCCGCAAATGGCGACCGTTCGTGAGGGCGTGATGAAAAAGGAAGTCCTTGACGAGAACTATAAAGGTGAAGTGATCCGCCACGACGTAGCGAAGTATGTCCCCGAGACAGACTATGTGGTGAAGGTGATCGACCGTCATGTAGAGAAAGCGAAGCACAACCTGAAAGGTGCTCCGATCGTAGTGGCCGGAGGTTATGGCGTAGGCTCCAAGGAGAACTTTAATTTATTGTTCGATTTAGCGAAAGAGCTTCACGCCGAGGTAGGCGCCAGCCGTGCGGCTGTCGATGCCGGTTTCTGCGACCACGACCGTCAGATCGGTCAGACCGGTGTCACGGTGCGTCCGAAATTGTATATCGCTTGCGGTATCTCCGGGCAAATCCAGCATATCGCCGGCATGCAAGACGCCGGTATCATCATTTCGATCAATAATGATGAGAACGCCCCGATCAACACGATCGCCGATTACGTAATCAATGGTACGGTAGAAGAGGTGATTCCTAAGATGATTAAGTATTACAAAAAGAACAGTAAGTAAAGATGGCTAATTATTATACAGACATACCGGAACTCAAGTATCACTTGAACAATCCGATGATGGAACGTATTTGCGAGCTGAAGGAACGCGAGTACAGAGACAAGGAAGAGTTCGACTACGCGCCGCAAGATTATGCCGACGCGATAGACTCGTACGATAAGGTGCTGGAGATTACCGGAGAGATCACCGGAGAGATCATCGCCCCTAACGCGGAAGGCGTAGATGCCGAAGGTCCTCACTGCGCGAATGGCCGTGTGGAATATGCTTCCGGCACGAAGCAGAACCTCGACGCGATGGTAAAAGCCGGTTTGAACGGTATGACGATGCCTCGCCGTTTCGGTGGCTTGAACTTCCCGATCACGCCGTACACCATGTGCGCGGAGATCGTAGCGGCGGCTGACGCCGGCTTCGGTAATATCTGGTCATTACAGGATTGTATCGAAACCTTATATGAGTTCGGCAACGAGGATCAGCACAGCCGTTTCATCCCACGTATCTGCGCGGGAGAAACCATGTCTATGGACCTGACCGAGCCGGACGCTGGCTCCGACCTGCAATCCGTGATGCTAAAGGCTACCTTCGACGAGAAAGAGAATTGCTGGCGGTTGAACGGCGTAAAACGATTCATCACGAATGGCGACGCGGATCTTCACCTCGTATTGGCCCGTTCCGAGGAAGGTACCAAGGATGGACGTGGTTTGTCCATGTTTATCTACGACAAACGGGAAGGTGGCGTAAACGTACGCCGTATCGAGAATAAATTGGGAATCCACGGCTCTCCTACCTGCGAGTTAGTTTACAAGAATGCGAAAGCAGAGCTTTGTGGCGATCGCAAACTGGGCTTGATCAAATACGTGATGGCCTTGATGAACGGCGCGCGCCTAGGTATCGCCGCTCAATCGGTAGGCCTCAGCCAAGCCGCTTACAACGAAGGATTGGCCTACGCCAAAGACCGCAAGCAGTTCGGTAAGGCAATCATCGACTTCCCTGCTGTTTACGACATGCTCTCTATCATGAAAGCGAAGCTGGATGCCGGACGTGCGTTGTTATACCAAACCGCTCGTTACGTTGATATTTACAAGGCACTGGACGACATCGCCCGTGAGCGTAAACTGACTCCGGAAGAACGTAAGGAACAGAAGCAATACGCCAAATTGGCGGATTCTTTCACCCCGTTGGCAAAAGGTATGAATTCCGAATACGCCAACCAGAATGCCTATGATTGCATCCAAATACACGGAGGTTCCGGTTTTATGATGGAGTATGCTTGCCAACGTATCTACCGCGATGCCCGTATCACCTCCATCTATGAAGGCACGACGCAATTGCAGACCGTAGCGGCCATACGTTACGTGACAAACGGGTCTTACCTGGCTACCATCCGTGAATTCGAGGCGATCCCTTGCTCTGCCGAGATGGAACCGCTGAAGGCTCGTTTAGTAGAGATGGCTAATAAGTTCGAGGCTAGCATGGCGAAAGTAAAAGAGTCTCAAGATCAGGAATTACTCGATTTCGTGGCTCGCCGCTTGATGGAGATGGCCGCTGATATCATCATGGCTCATCTATTGATCCAAGACGCGACGAAAGCGCCGGAGCTGTTCGCTAAGTCCGCGGTTGTTTACACCAATTACGTAGAGGCTGAGATTGAGAAACATCAGGGTTATATCGGACGATTCAACCCAGAAGAATTGATCTCATACAGACAACGATAAACAACTATCATTCCACATAACAAAGAAGGCGAGACTTGATTATCAACCAGATAGAAGTCTCGCTTTCTTTGTTTATTACAATGGGCATTATAAGCTCCTTATACTGGGCATTATAAGCCGCTTACGATGGGCATTGTCAGTTGCTTATAATGGGCATTGTAATTTTCCTATATCGCCAAAGTATCCATTGCATACCACCTCGCAAGGAGAGATATCCAAGGAAAGCCATCCATAACGCATGATTTCCCATCGATTGATAAAACAGGTAATAAATAATAAAGAAAGTAGCCGAGGCCACAAGCATCGAGCAAAGCATCTGGCGTGTAGCCGTGGCCCCGATAAAGATACCGTCCCAAAGGAAAGCGGAGAATCCGCATAAAGGGATCGCCAATACCCAATAGAAATAATCCCCGGAAGCCTCAATGACCGAGGTATCGTTCGTCAACAGTCCCAGAAAGTCCCTCCCCAAAAACGCATAAAGAATCGTGAATGATAAAGAGAGGCCGATTCCCCATAGAAACAATAAACGAATGCATCTACGTAACCCCACATCGTTTTTAGCCCCAATAAACCGGCCGGCTAATGCCTCTCCCGCATAAGCGAAACCATCCATTATATAAGAGAACAAGGTAAACAACTGCATCAACAAGGTATTTACGGCCAATATCACATCCCCTTGTCTCGCACCTGTAGAAGTAAAAAAGGTAGTAACAGCGACCAAGCACAAGGTTCGGAAAAATATATCACTATTGACCGAGAAAAAGCGACGCATCGCCTCCCCACCCCAAAGACCGTCCCAATCGATATACGCTTTCAGACGCCCATAATATTTCAACCAAAGAGCAAACGCCATGAAGAGGCCCGCATATTGGGCGATCAGTGTTCCCAACGCTACGCCTTCCACCTTCATACCCAGCACAAACACGAAACATAGGCTGGCCGCAATATTCACGATATTCTGCGTGATAGCGATAAACATCGGGAAACGAGAATTCTGCATACCGACGAACCAACCGGCAAAGCCATATAATCCCAATACGGCCGGCGCTCCCCAGATACAGATATTAAAATAGAGAGAGGCCCATCGCTTCATCTCCTCCGTCGCGTCGATCAAAACGAACGCACCCCTCAGGATCGGGGATTGAAGGATCCAAAGCCCGAGGGAGATCAAAAGCCCTACCCCGACAGCCCGCAGCAAGGTCCGGACTACCTCCGTCAAGTCCCGTTTCCCGTAGGCTTGGGCGGTCATCCCACTTGTCCCCATCCGGAGAAAGCCGAATATCCAATAGATCATGTTAAACAGCATACCGCCCACGGCGATCGCCCCAATGTACGACGCCGATCCCAGATGCCCTACGATCGCCACATCCACCAGGCCCAACAAAGGTACGGTTATATTGGAGACGATAGAAGGTATGGCCAGTTGAAGTATTTTCCGATTCATATCCTATCCTAAATTTATCCTACGCAAGAAATTATAAACGTCACTTGATAACCCGGCACAGGACGTTCCGCCAAACAAAGATCCCCGCCTTGCCGCACCATCATCTGCCGGGAAAGCGACAAGCCGACACCGGAACCCGTCCTTTTAGTCGTGAAGAAAGGAATAAAAATCTCCCGTTCGATAGCCACCGGAATAGGCGCACCATTGTTACTGACCCACAGCCCTTTTTCCCAACGCACATCCACGGTCGTAGCCCCTGCCTCGCAAGCATTCCGGATCAGGTTAATCAGCACTTGCCGCAACATATTCTGATCCGTACACATCGTAGCAGACAAAGGGATGGAAAGATGCCACTCTAAATCGGGATAAAGAACCCGGATCCCTTCCATAAAATCATTCAAATCGACCTCTCCGATAACAGGTTCTTGCAGTTCCGCCAGTTTCCGGTAGCTGTCCACGAACAAGGCAAGTCCCCGGCTGGTATCGTGAATGGCACGGATCCCCTCCTCGTAAACCGTTCCGGCAATCGCGGGATGCTCCAGATAGGCCTGACTGATACTGGCGATAGGCGTAGTGGCATTCATGATCTCATGCGTAAGCACACGGGTCAGCCGTTGCCACGATTCCACCTCATTGCGGGCAAGCAACCGGCCGATGTCCCTACCCGTCTCGTTGAGGGCCTCTTGCAACGCCCGCTCACCGAAGAACAGGCCCTTGACAGGAAGACGGAACGTGAATTCCTGGTTACGAATCGCCTCACGCATCAGATGCGCCCGATCTTTCAACAATACCTGATGGCGGTAGAACCATCCGATAAAGAGAACGACAACGAATCCCAAAGTGCCTATCAACATCATAGCTTTTTTATTTTAGCATACAACGTCTGCCGGGTAATTCCCAACAATTCGGCCGCCCGACTGATATTACCGTGACAACGCTCCACCACCTTGCTCACATGTTCCGCCTCGACCTGTTCCAATGGAACCACTTTACGCCCGGCATCAATCGCGTCTTTCAAGATGCGGATCAGCTCTTGGTTATCCCACGGCTTGGCAACAAAATCCGCCGCCCCCATCTTCAAACCACGCACCGCCAACTTGATATCAGCGTATGCCGTCACCAGTACCACCGGGATAGCCGGATGCTTCTTGTGGATCGCCCGAAGCCAAAGCAAGCCGTCCAGCCCGGAGTTTCCCCCTTGCGTGAAGTTCATGTCGAGCAAAATCCCGTCCACTTTCTCTTGTGCCAATACCGTAAAAAGCGTGTCGGGAGAAGTGAGTGTCAATACCCTGTCAAATTCACCTACCAAGCAGATCTTGACCGCCGTAAGAATCGCCGGATTGTCATCTACCACCACTATTGTCCCATAATTTGCCATATCCGATTCGTTTGTTTTCCTTTATCTCTTTTATCGGGGATAAAGGTACGGAAAAAGGCTGTATGAATATCATACAAGCAGGTGTATGATTTTCATACAAACTACCGCGACCGGGCATCCAAGCCCTTGACAGATACCAACCACTCTATACCTTTGTATCAAAAACAAGCAAAATATGAAATCGTACTTTACCTTTCTCGGCCGTAACAAACTCTACACAACTATCCAGTTCTGTGGATTGGCTACCGCACTGGGAGTTGTCATCCTCCTGACCTCGTATGCTGAAACCGAATTTAATATCGGTAACAATCAGCCGTACTCTCACAAATTGTATGCCGTCGGCTATGGAGATGGGATCGGTATGACAACCGGGACTGCCCCGGAATTGTTCCCTTCCATTCCGGAAATAAAAGAGTGGACACGCCTGATCCATATTGAAGCGGCCGACTTCATGGTAGACAACCAATATTATCAAGTAAACGGCATCGCGGCAGATCCTAATTTTTTCCAGATGCTCAACTATACGCTCGTTGGATGCGACCGCAACAAAGCACTGATCGGGACAGACGAGGTCATCCTCTCCGAGCCATTCGCCCACAAAGTATTCGGGAATGAAAATCCGATCGGCCGTACCGTGATGTACTTGAACCAGACACCGCTCCAGGTCATTGGGATTCTCCCAGCTTTCAGCTCGACAGAACTGTTGAAACCGATAGACATCTTGATTCCTTTCAAACTGGCAGAAAAGGATTATGCATGGATGGACAGTTATGGTTCAACGCAAATACTCATCACGTTGGAAGAAGGGGTAACTCCCGATGTTGTTGCCCGTAAACTACTCGATAAGTATAAAGGCTATTGGGAATACTGGAAAGAAGACAACAGCACAAACAGGCTTTTTTGGGGTTCTTCGGTGACACGCATGGACGAGATTTATTTCTCTCCCCTGAACCAATACGGCCCTTTCCGTAAAGGGACACGGAAACAGGTACAAATCTTGTTCTCGTTGGCATTTGTATTGCTACTCTCTGCTATCTTCAATTACATCAACCTGACCGTATCGCAAACCAGCAAACGAGCCCATGAAATGGCGACCCGCCGGCTGATGGGTGACTCGGCAGGGCAAATCGTATTACGCTACCTCGCAGAGTCCGCTATCTTCACAACCGGTTGTTTCATAGGCGGTTGCTTAGTTGCCGTCATCACAAAGCCCTATTTCGAGTACTTGCTCTCCACCCGGATCGCTTTGGTCTCTTCACCGGCGATGGTAGCCTATTCGCTGTTGCTATGGGTAGGAATCGCCGGCATATCGGGATTGTTACCAGCCATCATCACCTACAAATACAGTCCGATAGATATCGTAAAAGGAAATTTCCGCATGCACAACAAGCAACTGTTCAGCCGCTTGTTCATCATCGTGCAGAATATCATCAGCACGGTACTCATCACCTTGGGACTCACCATGGCCTTCCAAATATACCACCTTGCCACCCTGCCGACCGGTTATAATACAGACCTGGTATTCGTCAAGACATGGGACTTGGGACACACCTACGACAAGCAAGTCATCCTCCAGAAACGCTTACAGGCATTACCCCAAGTGACAGAAGTAGCATTGGCACGAAGACTGCCTTTCTTCACCGGTCACGATGGTGTACTGCAATCGGAAGAAGAAGGGTACTCGTGGCTCCACCTTTCGGATATAGACAGCGCCGCATTCCGGCTGTTGGGCTTCGAAGTGGTAGAACGTTGGTCTGACCCACTGCCCGGCATGGTTTGGGTAACGGAAGAGACTTGCCGTCGTTACCAGCTTTCATCCGGCAGACCCCATTTTGGAAAAAATGGCGACAAGGGCGGCTATCGATATAACGTCTGTGGTGTCATCCGCAACTATCGTTCGCTGGGCGCGTTGAACACACCCCAACCCGATTCGCATGGAGCCGTTATGGTGTTGAACCCACAAGACTACATCATCCGTCAAATCGTCAAGACACAAGGCGATCGGGCGGAAGCCTTAGCCGCCATCCGCCGCACTTGCCGGGAAGTGTCCAATGAAGTGATCGAGATACCGAAAGAGTTGGAAGCCGATTATATCGACGATTATATGGACAAGGATTTAACCCATGAGAAGAACACGCTGATGCTTGTCCTTTGCTTCATGACCATCTCCATCCTCATCTCTGCCCTGGGACTGCTGGCCATGTCGATAAGCTACACCGAACAGCAAAGCAAACGGATCGCCTTGTGCAAGGTGATGGGAGCCGAGACAAGTGGCGCGGTATGGGAACTTTCCAAACGATTCATGGCACTCTCGTTGCTTGCCGCCTGTTTCGCCCTGCCCATCAGCGTGAAAGCGGTTCAAATCAGTTTGGAGTCGTTCTATAACCGCATCGCCTTTCCGTGGTATCTCATAACCGCAGCAGTTTTGGCAATCATAGCCATCGCTTTCGTGTCAATCATCGGGCAAACCTTGAAAGTCGCCCGCCGTAACCCCATCAAAAGTATCCGGACCGAATAAAAACAACATTCTATAATAGGTATACATTCTCACAAAAACAAGACAAGTCATGATTCAAATAAAGAACCTCAGCAAAAACTTCCGGACGGAAGAAGTAGAGACCATCGCGCTCAATGGCATAAGCATGGAAGTGAAAAAGGGCGAGTTCATCGCCATCATGGGACCCAGCGGATGCGGCAAATCAACCCTGCTGCATATTCTCGGCCTGCTAGACAACCCGGACGAGGGCAGCTATCTATTAGAAGGCGAAGAGGTGGGACACCTAAAGGAGAAAGACCGTACACGCTATCGCAAGGGACGCATTGGTTTCGTGTTCCAAAGCTTCAATCTCATTGATGAGCTTACCGTCGAGGAAAACGTAGACCTCCAATTGAAATACCTCGGCATCCCCAAGGCTGAGCGCAAACAACAAGTACTCGACATCCTGCGCAAAGTACGCCTCAGCCAACGTGCCAAACATTACCCGCAGCAACTCTCCGGCGGACAGCAGCAACGTGTCGCCATCGCTCGAGCCGTCGTAGGTAAACCTATGCTGATATTGGCTGACGAACCGACTGGAAACCTCGACTCTAAAAACAGTCTTGAAATTATGAAATTACTCAGTCAACTGAATGCCGAAGGGACTACGATCGTCATGGTGACACACTCGCAACATGACGCGACCTACGCCGATCGTATCATCAATCTCTTCGATGGGCAAATCGTCGACGAGCTGGAAGGAAAACTTTAGCCTCTTCACAAAAAAAACGAAGGCCGCGGGATTCACATCCGACGGCCTCCTACACTAACCCTTAACTTTAACCAATGAAAAACAATAATCTACTATATTTATTTCAACGCCGCCAAAGCCGCGTCGTAATTCGGCTCGGTAGTAATCTCGGGAACAAGTTCCTCATAAACCACCTTACCAGCTCCATCGACCACTATCACGCCACGGGCTAATAACCCTTTCAGCGGACCGTCTACCAGAAGCATCCCATACTTATCCTCAAAGCATGAACACCGGAACACAGACAATGTAATCACCTTATCAATACCTTCCGTAGTACAGAAACGTCCATGCGCAAAAGGTAAATCTTTAGAAACAGCTAATACTACCGTATCCGGATGCGAAGCGGCTTCTTTATTGAAGCGTCTTACCGAGGCCGCACATACACTTGTATCCAAGCTCGGGAAAACATTTATCACCACTTTCTTTCCTTTCAAGTCGCTTAACGACAATTCGGATAAATCACTTTTTACACCCTTGAAGTCCGGAGCCTCTGTCCCAACTTTCGGCAACTCGCCGTTCGTATGAATTTCGTTACCTTTTAATGTTACTTTTGCCATCTTTGTATGTAAATTTAATAGTCTTACTTAAGTTGGCTGCACAAATATAAGCAGCTTTCTGTCGATAAAACAAACGAAAATAAACAATGTTCTTTTATTTAACTCTATTTAACTGCTGTTACAAAATACAGATTATCTATCTTTGACGTCAAAATCAAAAACAGATGGATTGGATTATTATCGGCGGACTTCTTATAATCATCGTGATGCAAATCCTTTTGCGTCCTAAACAGCTAAATAATAACAAAGAAGACCTGGAAAAGTTGCTAAACGAGATACAACGCTCGTTCGACCGTATCGAGAAAAACTTTAGGGAAGACTTCCGCCTGAACCGGGAAGAAAGCCGTTTGGTAGCGAAAGATAACCGAGAAGAACTGGCTCATTCCATGAACGAGTTCAGGGAAGCTTTCGAACGTGGTATCGATTCTTTTAACAGGTTGCAGAAAGAGAAATTCGCCGCCTTGGACGAACGCCAGCAGAGATTAGTGGATAACACGGAAAAAAGGCTGGAAGAGATCCGAGTCACCGTAGACGAGAAACTTCAAAAGACATTGAACGACCGTATCGGGCAATCTTTCCGTTTAGTCACCGAACAATTAGAAAGTGTACAAAAAGGACTGGGCGAGATGCAAACCTTAGCGCAGGATGTAGGCGGGTTAAAACGGGTACTCAGTAATGTCAAAACCCGGGGAAATATCGGGGAGATCCAGCTCAGTATGTTATTGGAGCAGCTATTGGCACCAGAGCAGTACGAGGCGAACGTGCGTACCCGGAAAGGTTCGGACGCTGTCGTTGAATTCGCAGTCAAGCTCCCCGGGCGGGATGATGCCCGAGAATTCGTATACCTTCCCATAGACGCTAAATTCCCGAAAGATGTATACGAACAGCTCCTAGACGCTTACGATGCCGCAGATTCCCAAGCGATCGAGACAGCCGGAAAATTATTGGAGACAACGATCAAGAAGATGGCTAAAGATATTTCGGACAAATATCTGGCGCCTCCCGCCACGACCGATTTCGGCATTATGTTCCTGCCGTTCGAGGGCATTTACGCCGAGGTCGTACGCCGTTCCGCTTTATTGGAGGACTTGCAACGAAACTACAAGGTAGTCGTAACAGGTCCCACTACCCTAGCGGCCATACTAAACAGTTTACAAATGGGCTTCCGTACATTGGCGATCCAAAAGCACTCAGGGGAGGTATGGACGATCTTAGGGGCCGTGAAAAAAGAATTCGAGAAAGTAGGCGGTATGCTCGAGAAAGCCCAAAAGAACTTGCAAACCGCCAGCGGGCAAATAGAAGAGGTTTTAGGTACCCGTACCCGTGCCATCCAACGTAAACTCAAAGACGTAGATACGCTTAGTGACCGTGAGGCCCGGGCTATCCTTCCCGAGATCGGAATATTAACAGAAGAAGACGAAAAAACAGAATCATGAAAAAGAGACAAATACCCCACACATACGTAATTATCTTTTACATCATCTTATTTTGCGCCATATTGACATGGGTTATTCCCGGTGGGCAATATACGGAAAGTATCAGCCCGGACGGAGAGCGAACCGTTGTATATGAATCCGTGGAAAGCGTACCTCAGACTTGGGAAGTACTCTCCGCCTTTTATAAAGGATTTGTGGACAAGGCGGATATCATTGTCTTTATCCTTATCATCGGCGGGGCATTCTGGATCGTGAACGACAGTAAGGCATTTGATATCGGAACAGTCAGTTTCCTGCGGAAAGCACGCAAAATGGAGAACAACCCTATCCTTCGTAAAATAGGCATAGATAATTTCTTATTGACCGCCATCATGTTACTTTTCAGTATATTCGGGGCTGTATTCGGGATGAGTGAGGAGACCATCGCTTTTTGTCTGGTCTTGGTCCCGATGGCGATATCTATGGGGTACGATTCCATAACTGGCGTATGTATGGTTTTTATAGCGGCGGGATTAGGTTTCGCCGGAGCGATTTTAAACCCTTTCACGATCGGTATAGCGCAAGGCTTGGCGGGGATTCCTCTTTTCTCCGGTATCGAGTATCGCATCGTTTGCTGGTGTATTATCAATGCGGTAGGCTTCACATGGATATTGCGTTATGCCGCCAAGGTAAAAAAGAACCCTCAATTGTCACCAGTCTATGAGGATGATCAATATTGGAGAGATTTGCATAGTACCAATTCCTTGGAAATCGTATACAGAACCCCGAAAGCCGCATGGATCAGTTTCGTCCTATTGGCTATCGTACTCGTTATCTTTTCGTTCTATTACCCCCAGACATCCTTAAAAATAGGAAATAGCGTAATCAAGGGACTACCCTTAATTCCGATTCTTAGCGTAGCGTTCGTGATCAGCTCGATATTTACCCTACGGAAAACCGTGCACTTATATATATTGAACCTTTTATTCTTCACGATCTTTTTCTTGATAACAGGCGTAATGGGCTACGGTTGGTATATTATGGAAATAGCGACCTTGTTCTTCGCCTTGGGCATAGCGGCGGGAATTGCCAATGGACGCGATCCGAATGAGCTTGTGAAACTATTCTTAGAGGGCTGCAAGGATATTATGAGCGCCGCCTTAGTCGTTGGCTTGGCTGGAGGTATTATCGTAATCCTGCAAGACGGTAAAGTGATCGATACGATTCTCTTTAACCTAGCGAAAGGGATGGAAGGTTTGGGACAAGTAGCTACGGTCGGGATGATGTACGTTATTCAAACGCTTATCAATTTAGTTATTCCTTCCGGAAGCGCCAAAGCGGCCCTTACCATGCCTATCATGGCCCCATTCTCGGAGTTGATCGGTTTATCCAAGCAAGCCACCGTCATGGCCTTTCAGTTTGGCGATGGCTTCACGAATCTGATAACTCCCACATCTGGTGTTCTGATAGCGGTTCTAGGAGTAAGCCGTATCCCCTACGATAAATGGTTCAAATGGGCATGGAAGTTCATCCTTGTCCTAGTGATCCTTGGATTCCTATTATTGATCCCAACGGTATTGATCCCGATGAACGGCTTTTAATCGATATAGCTTTGCGCCTTCCGCAATAGGCTTCCGTGATCCATCACGCCGGAAGAGCGCCATACGATCTCACCTTTCTTAAAGATGATCAAAGTGGGTACGGATTGGATCCTCAACTGTGTGGCAAGTGCCTCGTTCTTATCTACATCAATTTTAAGGACACGCACTTGTCCCGCCAACTCCTTCCCCAATGCCTCGACCGTCGGACTCAACACCTTACACGGGCCGCACCATGTCGCAAAAAAATCCACCAATACAGGTTTATCCCCTTTAATGATATCGTCAAATGTTTCCATCTTATCTACTTTTTAAATATTTACAATCTGTTTAATCTCAAATACAGGAATCCTGCTTAATAGCCCTTATCCCATCAAAAACAAAATTATGAAATTCTATCTCGAAATCTTCTATATAATAACCGATAGATAACACTCAAAGTTTTCCATAAAAGATCAATAAACAACGATCAAAACAAGCAAAAGAAAAAAACTGGCATCTGATTATAACAAAAAAAGGGAGACTCTAAAAGAGTCTCCCTCGTGATCGGGCTGGGATTCGAACCCAGGACCCACAGCTTAGAAGTATTTCTCCATTTTGTATCGTATCGATTTATACATCAAATATTTATTATCACGTTTTAACAGGGCAAGGATACGCTAAAGAACATCATATCATTTTTGCGTATAGCTTTCTCGTTAAAATCTCACGACTTTAGGCTTTTTCTGTAATACATAATATAAAGCCCTCACGCTATCTAGCGGTAAAGAGAAATCGGAAAACTCTGGAGATGGGTTTAGTGAGTGCAACGTTATCTTACCCTCGTCCATATCGCAGCCTGTCATCTGCTTTATGAGGACGGATGTCCCAAACACGACGACCCAATAAGGATGATCCTTATATCGCAACCCATCTCTCCAATGCGATCTATCCAGCTCCCTAACAAGGACGACATCGCCTTCCTCAAAACTCTCTCTCGTCCCGTTGTCCATGCTGTCCCCTTTAACCTCAAAAGCTAAATATCTCCCATGGACAATCCGATCCCATTCGAAAGACTCGGTCTCCCAATCCTCCTTATCCGGATCAAGACGATCGCTTTCGTTAGCGAACCTGCCATAAGCGCAAAACGGCACCTTGCTGACAGTCATACGATATCGACCATTTCCTAAGTCATAAAATTTAACGCCATTATTATTCTCAATTAAGAAATCTCCTTTATTAAGGTCTAAAGGTATTTCTAATACCTCGTCCTTAACATTCCCCTCATCCTTCATTTCACCAGATCCTGTAACTAACCATGCCAAAGACACACCCAGCCCAGATAATGCAATAGCATTAATAATATCATATGAAGGCTTACTTTGACGAGTCCCTAATATTGTATTAATAGTAGGCTGTTTTACTCCTACTCTACGGCAAAATGCACTAACATTGCCATCAAACAACTCATCTACAATTAGTTTAATCCTGTTATTGATTGTCTCCATATATCGACCATAGTTAATTAATGCAAAAGCATTAATATTTATCACATAATATTTCCAGCATTAATGCAATTGCATTATATTTGCATCGTAAAACAACAATACAAGCAAACAAACGCAACTTAAAAGTTGCAATGAGCAAATTTAGTAAAAGAATATGAATAATACAATTAAAACTAGAATTTCAGTAACAGACACGCTGTTATCCATTCCTTTAGGAACAACGATAGAGTTCCTAAACAAGGATATTAACCCTCGAAGCATAATCTATACAATATCTAGATTAAAAAAGAAGGGGTATTTATTTAAGACATCAGTAGCTGGGAGAATTGACAGTATAGAAGTAACCAGATTAAAATAAGCGATATGATAAACGAGGAAGCATTAAAAATAGTCCTTAACGATAAGACCTTTGGGCAAAGGACGGCAGCCTCCATAGTAGGAGGACGTGGAAGGCTCTACGATTTGGTAGGGAAGGGACTTATCAGATGCGAAAAACCAACAAAATCTCAGAACGGAAAATGGTTTTGTAACGCTTGGGATTGCATCAAGTACGCCACCTTAAAATAGGTGGAGAACGCCGGGTAGCACGTAGCTGGAAGCGTCCCTCTCTCCTAAAGAGGAGTAGAAATACCCCGTGGGTTCGAATCCCACCCCGGTGACCATTAAGATCTTTGACGTATTGTGACCCGGAACGCAGCGACGCCTTCAACGTCGTGAGGTTCCCGGCTATATCAAGGTAACGTGATAGCGATATATGCGCCGTGACCCACGATGGGATATAGCTTACGATAACATCTTCCGTGTCTCCTTTTGGTGTTGTGCCGGTGGCGGCATTGGTTAACCATCATGGAGGATGTACGATACAATCCCCCACCCGTCTATGATTCGGGTTCGAAACCGTTGGAGGTTGTGGGGGAGCGAACACTTTTAAATAATAACAACATGAATGAGATTTATTGGATCACAAGATTAGATGCCATACAAACGTTGGCGATAATCGCAGTATTTATCTTGGGAGTATTTACATTCTTGTATATTCTCTTCTGGATTATGGAAGATGATGAAAAAGACAAGTCTAAGTTAAAAAAAATCATCTTAAAATTCGCTGCCTATATATCAATACCTGTTTTTTTACTAGTATTCATTCCATCTAAAAGGGACATGTTGATGATTATCGGAATAGGCGGGACTATAGAATATCTCAAGTCTAATGATACCGCCAAGGAGTTGCCGGATAAGGTTATCATGGCTATCGATAAGTTCTTGGATGATACAATAGAGGAAGAAAAATGAATAAAACCGATAGACCTATTAATAACCAAGTTTTATAACAATGAAAGAGAGAAGAATCCCACCCTAGGAAATGGCTAGGGCAGGTAGCAAACCATGATCAGTTTTAATATTATTCGTTTAGCCGCACGATCAAGGCGTGCGTCCAATGTTAGATTGGTTATCTAGTTATATTATTATCTAGGGTTACAGGGGGTTCGAGTTCCCCCGGCTACCACGCTTAAATCACATTGCTAATTATTATACACTTCTCAACCAAGACCTTAATATACCGCCGTGAGGCAGGCAATTAGGGAATATTAGTTTTTACTTAAACTGTGCCGGGGTGGGATTCCCCAGCAAACGCTCCCTTAGCTCAGTTGGTCGAGAGCATTCGCCTCATAAGCGAGAGGTCGCCGGTTCAAGCCCGGCAGGGAGCACGTTTCACCCCTAGGGGTGCTTATTCAATCAGAAAATCAGTCACAATTTTGCAACGCAGGTCTCCGTCCGTGAGGATATGAGGCCTTTCTTCCGAATTTTAAAAACAACAATATATATGATAAAGAGAAACCAAGCATGGTTCTGGAAGATATTCCGGGCCATAAAGAGCATTATCATCTTTACTTTTAGGATGGTCTTAGCTACAATATTGGGACTGGCCTCAATAGTCGCAATCTTCGAATGGAATGAAAAACCTTCTCATATCCATTTACTGATATTTGGCATAGTATCAGTATTTGTTGTGATAAATCAAATCGTAATAATGACTTATGAGTCAGAAAAATGATTTCGGGGTGTTGTACGTGGTACAAGCCCCATCAAGACCGAATCGATCGAGGAAGGACGATATACTAGACAAGCTAAGGGTACTTAGCAAGGAGGAGCTTATACAAATCAGGAAAGATATTATAAAACTAATAAACGAAAAATAATGAAGACATTCGAGGAATTAAAGAAGGATCTGCTTGAACGGGCTAAAAAACATAATGCTTGTCAAGATGGATACAGGATGGGGTTAAACGCAAAAAGCAAACAGGACTTACTGAAAGCGATAACCGATAATTGGTATTGGGTCTTGAGTGCATCCAAGATGATTGACGCAAATTACCTAGAAAATAACTTTTCTGAAGAGGAACTAGCCGAAGCCGGCATTTACACAAGAAAAGAACACACCTCTAATGCTAAATCATTTGCTTGCGGCTCTGCCACGGTCGAGGCTTACGGCTCTGCCACGGTCGAGGCTTGCGGCTCTGCCACGGTCAAGGCTTACGACTCTGCCACGGTCGAGGCTTACGGCTCTGCCACGGTCGAGGCTTGCGATAACTCATATGTTGAGGATTGCACTGGAAACATAAATACAGTTTCCGATCATGGAATAGTCAAAGATTACTACAATCATAAGATATATATAAAGAAAGGAAAATTCGAGATTATCGAGATCGAATAAATTCAATTCCTTGCTTATCGATGGAGCGCATGAGAGACATCTACATCAAAGACCCCGACGGCGAACCGGAGTACGACGGGGAGGAAGACAACGAGGAATATGAGGAGAGCATGGAAGAGCTTAGGTTCCTGTGCGATTCATATAATTGGTAACACCTACCCTTACGAGGTGCAACCCCGACCCAGACCGGCAACCGATATCCTAGACAAGTGGTAGGCCATGACGATATCATTGGCCCGGTGGAAAGGGACACGGTAGTGAGGGAAGGGCGGCCGATGGTCTTAGTCCGGGTTCGACTCCCGGAGGCTGACGAAACAAAAATAAATAATATGGAAAGATCTGATTCTATAAAGGAAATAGCCAACGCCCTTTGCGAGTTTCAAAAAAAGGTAGGCAAAATAAAAAAGGATAGCAATAATCCTTTTTTCAAAAGCAAGTACGCATCGTTGGCAAACATATTGGACGTGATCCAATCTCCGTTATCTGAGTGCGGGTTATCGATAACACAGATGCCAACAGGTGAGAACGAGCTTGAGACGATATTGATGCATATTTCCGGAGAGTATATTAGCTCAACATACTCAATGAGGCCTTCTAAGAACGATCCTCAAGGTGTAGGATCTTGTATTACCTACCAACGAAGATATGCCATAGGCGCAATACTATGCTTGAATATTGACGATGACGATGACGCAAACATAGCGAGCGGTAATACCGCCCAAAAGGAGCAGCCTAAAAAGGCTAACTCCAACGAGAAGAAAGAGCTTACGAGAGATCATATAAATAATGAGAGTGCCATGGAATCCATATCTAAGTGGATATACAAGAACGAGAAGAAGGCCAAGGAATCCAACCAGCCTTTCTCCGTGGAGAGCCTTATAAACAAGTCCTACATCGTCGGAAAGGTGGAGATGGAATCCATTATCGAGATATACAACAACTATAAAATAAACAATAACCTGTCATGAGCAAAGAACTAGAGCTAAGCGGCAAGACCCCGCTAACGAAAAGCGATATCGAGGCTTTATCCATAGACCTTTTGAACCCGGTACTGGAAGGCGAGGTAGATCCCGTATCACACGTCGTCAAGTTAAAGGCGATGCAAGAGACCATCAAGAGGACGCTGGACGATGACCGGATGAAGGACGCTGTCCTTTCCGAGATCGAGAAATACGGGAAGGAGCGCTCTTGGAACGGGGCCACGGTCAAGATAAAAGAGGTAGGCGTATCCTACGACCACTCCAATTGCAATGACCCGGTATACGCTAGGCTGATCGAGGAAAGGCTGCTTCTCGATGCCAAGATAAAAGAACGGGAGGCGTTCCTGAAGACGGTGCCGGATAATACCACGGTCATTGATGACGAGACCGGGGAGATATACACGATTCATCCGGCGATACGGATGGCAAAAACCAGTTACTCTATAACTTTTAATAAACAATAAATATGGCAAATTTATACGGCTCAATATGCTTGAGCGACATACCGAAGGAGTTGATGAAAAAAGTAATGACGGCCAAGGGAGAGAAGATCTTCCTCAATATCTCGATCGGGGAGAAAAAAGAGCCTGTCACGTTCGACAACCGCACCTATACGCATTACGTGTCTTGCGCCCCAAGGAAAGAGGAGCGAAAGGAAGGCGTTTATTATGGCATAGGTGACTTGATGGAATCCACGTTCAAGAGCAACATCCCCTCACCGGAGGATATCAACAACGCCCCATCGGTCAGTGAAGACGATGGATTGCCGTTCTGACCATGGAACTATACTTGCTCAACACAGCCAGCGGATTGAGGCCATGCTATGATTCCGACTATGACGAGAAGAAAAAACTCAAGCTAGGCAAGATCTACAAGGCCAAGATAACGCTGGCACGGAACTACGACTTTCTGAAAAAGTATTTCGCCTTGATAAATTGCGCATGGTCTTACCAGAACGAGAAGACCACGGCGCATTTCAAGGAGAGCGTGGAGTGTTTCCGAAAGACCGTCGAGATCGCCGCCGGGCATTGCGATACGGCCTATAGCATATCACGTAAGGAATGGATAGAGATCCCGAAGTCAATAGCCTTCGACAAGATGGACGAGGCTGAGTTCATGGATCTCTACGAGCGTGTGAAGGACGTGCTTTTCTCGGTATTCCTTCGGGGTATATCCGAATACGATTTCATGAGAAACCTTTCGAATTTTTAGTCATGAGAAAAAGTGACAGGCCTCCAAATTATCTTATAGATAAGATCGTGAGGCATACCAACATTATTATTACCGCTCCTTATGGCAGCGTCAAATACATGGATGCTGCCAGACTCCTTAAAAAGGAGGTCAAGAAGCTGGAAACCTATAAGAAAAATGAGAGATCTTAAATACTGCCTCAATGAGGCATGCTCTAAAAGACATTGCCTCTGTCATAAACGGCAGAGACATTGGAAAGACCCGTCTAAAAAAGATGGGGAAACTGTAAGGACGGAATCGGCCTTACTTGACGGGAACACCCCTTGCAAGGGGTATGTACCACAATACGAAAGAAGAAAATACAATATTAAATATTAATGATATGGGAAAGAGAAAAGAAGGTTCTTACAACTTTGACAAGAACGTACAAATGTTTTTGGCTTGCGCAAAGGACGATAACCGTCCCGCAATGGAATGCGTATATTTCAAGGGAGATTGGGCCTACGCCAGTGATGGACATATTATCGTCAAAAACAGGATATCCGAATGCTCAAACCTTGACGAAGCCATGATACAGGCGTTAGACGGCAAATTGCTGCATAGTCTATTTTTTAAGGACATGTTGAAATATGATGACATCCTTATCTCTGATGACGGAATAGAGTGCCATAAGAAGAATGACAAGGCGTTCTTCTATTTCGCGGATGAGAACTTAAAATATCCAGACGCAGAGAAAGTGATACAAAATTATCTGGCAAAACCCAGCGTTCCGCTTCCTCAAATATCCTTTAACATGGGCTTATTCGACATAATGAGGAAAGCTTTATATGAATGCGATCAATGCACGGCTACTTTCAAGGGCGTTAACGATGCCATCATTTTTGACAGCATGGTAGAAGACGTAAGCAGTATCGGATTAATCATGCCTTTATACAATGAGGCACTAAACCAACAAATATGAGAAATTTTATCAACAAACATTGGGTATTGATATTGGCCATAGCCTTTATTCCGGTAGGGAACAGAGTTTTTAACCATGTTGACGCATGGATAGGAATAGTCATTATGTTAACTAGTTCATTATTTATAATTTATAAACTATTTAATTTTATCAAGAATGAAAAGGACAAGTTTTAAGTTTTTTACTATAGCGATAATCGCTATGGTATTTTTATCCTCTTGTGAACGTGTAGCACCTAATTACGCTGGGGTATTGATGGAAAATTACGGGAAACAAGGAAAGGATGATTTCAAGGTCGTATCGGGCAGGGTTTCAACTTGGGAATGGGGCACGGAATTATTTCAAGTCCCGCTATTCGACCAACGAGGCGAGTTCGGAAGCCCTGTCACGTTAAAAGCCGCAGACAATACGGAGTTTAACGCACGCCCCACTTACTCCTACAAGGTTATCAAAAACAGGGCAATAGACGTTGTTTTCGATAACAAGCACATAGACAAGGCCGATACGGAATCAGGCAAAGACGGTTTCATGCAATCATTGGAGGATAATATACTAGAACCTCGCATCTATGACCTGATCAAGGAGGAAAGCCGTAAACATAAGACCGACAGCTTAATGGCAGACGGAGGTTCGCTTCTTTTTGAGAAACGCCTTGAGCAGATCGTAGATAAGGAATTCGAGAAAAGAGGCCTTCAATTACTCACATTCTCAGCACAATTAGAATTTTCTAAGGCAGTACGAGAGAAGATCGATAGTCGGAATGAAGTTAACACCAATATTTCGGTTTTAGACCAGCAGATAGCGGAGCAACGGAAACGCAACGAGTTGGAGCAATTGAAAACGGAACAAGCGTTAATCACCTCGAGAGGATTGACTAAAGAAATTCTTTATAAGCAGTTTATCGACAAATGGGATGGTCGTACCCCCATTTATGGAGCGATACCCGATTTAATAAAGATTCAGAACTAAGGATATTAATATTAGAGTGTGTTTTTCATGGTATTAGATTTAGTTTTTATCCCCGCCGTCCGTGAGGATATGCGGGGATTTCGGGCGGTAAGTGGTATAATGCGAGAACGGCTGTCACACCCTTCATTGGTTTCCCTTGATGTCGGTTCGAGTCCGATTATCGCCTCTAATTCAACTTTTTAATATATTCTTATTATGAGTTATAAATACAAAGCTATAAAGGTGAATGGCAAAAAGCATGATTTACATAGGTATTTAATGGAACAGCATCTTGGTTGTAAATTGTCAAGAAATGAAGTTGTACACCATATAAACGGAGATAAATATGATAATAGAATAGAGAACTTAGAAGTTCAAAGCAGAAGTCAACATTCAAGGAATCACATGATTGGTACACACATAAAAGAAGAATCGCTTGCAAAACTAAGGAAGATAACATTAGAAGAAGCAAAAGAAATAAAGAAATCAAAAGGTAAAATTTCATGTTATCGCCTTGCAGAAAAATTTAACGTAAGCAGGAGTTGTATTTCTGATATATGGGAAGGAAGAACTTGGAAAATGTTATAATTCCCGCTGCCACCACCAACAACAAATAACAACATGGATTTCGGTAACGACATTCCGGATTACGATCCGGACGATTTTGACAATTACGATTATGAGTGACATTTTTCAAAGCCTGTTATTATCCTTCGGGGTGATAACGTTCATATTCGCTATCCTAGCGATAATTTTTATTGTATTAATCTTGATAGACGACAAGTACAAATGAGGAATATCGAATCACAGACCCAGCAAGCTTGCGTCAGATACTTCCGTCTCCAATACCCGAGATACGCAGGATGCTTCTTTAGCGTCCCGAACGGAGGACGGAGGGACACGGTAACCGGGGCTATACTGAAAGCGGAAGGGGCATTGGCCGGGGTAGCCGATCTGTTCCTGTCAGTCCCGAATAACGTCCATCACGGTCTGTACGTGGAAATGAAGACAAGAAAAGGCCGGCAACAGGACAGCCAGAAGGCATTCCAGAAGGCGGTAGAGGCTCAAGGGTACAGATATGAGATATGCCGATCGCTGGACGATTTCATAGCGCTTATAAAAGACTACCTGAATGGCTAAGAAACCTACTAAGCAGCCCGAGCGTATCAGATGCGCCGATTGCGTGCACGGCAAGCCTCACAAGGGTCTGGCCGTATGGTGCGAGATATTGAACACCGGGAGGGTAGCTAACTCCCTACGGTATTGTGACAACTACAAACAACGATAACTTATATGAGAACGATCAAAGCGAACACTAAGGCAAACGGGGATATACTTCCGGAGCCTCAATTCAAGAGGATACCCGTAAGGGTTGACAAGAACACGATCATCCTCGTAAGGGAGGGCTTGAACGTGGAAGAGCATCTAAAAAGATTCAAGGACAAGGACAACACGCCACCGGGATATATCCCGTGGTTCTAAAAAAACTTCAATATGTTTGGCATTTTGAATTTGAGTTGTATCTTTGCGATGTTTTCCCGCCAAGAAAACATTTACATATTAGTATCTAAGGTGGATTTTTTATATCCATCCGATTGCTTATATCTGCAAAGATAAAGAGCTGTTCGTATTCCTTTGTAGGCTACCTCAGATACTGATGTAGTGTTTCTTGGCGGAAAAATAAGGAAGCGAACAGCTTTCTTTTTGTACATAACTCAAATTTCAACTACAATGCCAAGAAACTTGAAATCTGCGAGTGTAACGAACAACAGTAATTGCACAACCACGTCCGCTCACGAAACGAGCTTCCTATCATGGCGATCCATCGCCAAGCTATTAACCTTCATGTCATTCGGCTTGCTCGAGTGCGATAACAAGAACGACGTTATCGGCTATGTCAAGGTACTAATCTTATTGATGTCCGCATTCATTTTAGCCGGGATGGAAGGAGGTGCGTTATGAGCACTCCAACAGCACGTCAACAAACTATCCGCATCAACCGCCTATCCAAGGAGAACGACCTGCTTTCCAAGGAACTGGAGCACGTGAAAGAACAGCTCAGATGGTCACGCATCACGTCTTCGCAAGAGACGGAGCTAAAGAACTCATGCTTCTTCTTCATCGCCGCCAAGGGGCTATTCACCGAATGGCACGAGTGGCACGACAAGAGGATAACAGAGAGGTTGATGGACGAGATCAAGAGGACTATCAAATAGGGGATATTACTTGGTTAAATATATTTAATAGAGCAAATAATTTTGTTGATAAACATAGTTGACTAAGTCAATTGATTAATTAAGTTTTTGTGATCTATCACGATGATCTATCTTTTGATAGATCACAAATTAAATATAAACATATAAGCAACAATTACTTACATTAAAATAAGCATCTAATTCATATATCGAATCATATATCAAACTCGATATGAAATAGATATTAAATCGAAACACATTTGGTTTTGCTTGCAAAATCAACTTATATCCATTTTATAAACATTTGATAACAAAAGGCTATAAAATGTATAAGTCCCCTATTGCGCACCTTGACAATTGTTATTACCTTTACGGTACAAGCTAAGAATTAAACGATCATTATATGCAAGACTAATGGTCGAATAAAGATATTTTTTAGGGCATTTCTATATATTTCGTCTTGCACATTGGGAGTATATGGATTTGCCCTTTTTTCTTTGAAAAAATTTAAAGAATAAGGATATGAAAACAGCCCATCTATATTCGTTACGGTAATATAATACAATTAACATATTAAGATTTTAAAAGCCCCGGTCTAGGCCGGGGAGTATATCGTACACTTTAAATTTAAGTAATCATGGATATAAAGAAAATGTCAAACAAGGATCTCAAATATGGCATAGACCGATGCAACGCAAGGTTGGCCGGGATAATGCCAATGGGATACATGGACAAGGAACGATGCCTTCAGGCGTTGGAGCAATATAGGGAGGAATTGTATAATAGAGGAATAATATATTGATTAATAATATAAAAATATAGAAAGGCATGAGCACATTTATGAAATTTATATCAGAGTCTGAGCCTTGTATAGCATTAGAGGTAAGTCCTTTATGTGAATCTGATGAGTGCATAAGTTTTTTCATATCCGAATATTCGGACTACATGACCAAGAGTGTCGAAATAAGTAAGGATGATATTAGAAGATTGATAAAGTTCCTAGAAGAAGAATTGGAAAATGCCGACAACTGATATGGATAAAGGATTTATCATGTTATCTCGTAAATTATTTTCCCACAGAATATGGAAAGCATCCCGGACTTTTAGCGAGTGCGAAGCGTGGATAGACTTGATACAGTCAGCACGATTTGAGGCAACGCAGCTTACGGCTAGTATCGGAGGTAGGGAAATAACATACGGAAGAGGACAATATCCGGCATCCATAAGTTTTCTTTCCCAAAAGTGGAAATGGAACTCAGATAAAAAGGTTCGAAATTTCTTGGATATGCTAAAAAAGGACGGAATGATAACAACAGACGCGTCCCAAGGGATGAATGTTATAACGCTATGCAATTATGACTTATACAATCCTATAAATATATCCAAGGGCGAGGATAAGGGCAAGGGTAAGGGCATAGATATAGAACAAGAAATCAAAGACTTAAAGCTATCTTTGGGCAAGCTAAGGGCAAGCCTAGGGGCAAGCGACGAAAATGAAGGGCAAGGTAGGGGCAAGAATAATAATAAAGATAATAATAATATACCCCCTACCCCCAAATCGGGGGACACCGTCACTCCCGTTCCGGACGCGGGCGATAACTCAGAAAAGGTAAAAACATGGAAAGATGATTTCAACATCTATTTGGATTTAGTCCGTAGCGCATATAAGAGCATATGCGACGATCCAAAGATCATGGAGACCCAACAAGCCTATTATCCCGGCGTAAATATAAAACTATCTCTCGAGAAGGCTTGCACAAATTTCTGGGCAACGGATGCCGGATGGAAGCACAAGAAAAAAAGCAGGGCTAAAGAGATTGACATGAGAATGACATTGATTAACGCAATAGACAAAAACAAGGTTTATTATGGCAAGAACGAACATCGCACAGACCTCACTTACATCGTCCCTGATTGACGGGAAACTACCTCCCCAAGCCAAGGAGATAGAGCAGATAATACTAGGGGCTTGCCTCATAGAGAGCGACGCTTTCGAGAAAATCGCCTCGGAACTATCTGAGGCCGATTTCTACGACAAGAGGAACCAATCGGTATTCAAGGCCATATCTGGGCTATACAAGGAGAGAAAGCCCATAGACATGATGACGGTCACCCAAGCGATGTTGTCATCCGGAGATCTCGAGAGTATAGGGGGGCCGATCTACATAGCCTCCCTTACCTCCAAGATTGGGTCATCGGCCCATATACTGGACCACGCAATGATAGTCAAGGAGCGATCCATACAGAGGAAAGGGCTGGTGATAGCCAATGAACTTGAGAACGCTATCTATTCCAACGAGGATATAGGTGACGTACTGCACAAGGCCATAAACGGATCAGAGAGCCTCATGGAGGAGCTTATCGGGAAGTCCAATGGCGAGCATATATCCAAGGCTCTTAAAGGCTCCATGGACGGTTTATACAAGCGTGTGGAGATGGCTAGGAAAAACATCCGGTCTGGTGTAGACACTGGGCTTCACGACCTGAATAAGATCACTAACGGCTGGCAACCGGGAAACTTGGTGATAATAGCCGCTAGGCCCTCCATGGGAAAAACGGCCGTGATGCTTCACTTGGCCAAATCAGCGGCTAGATCCAAGATCCCGGTTGCGATATTCTCGCTTGAGATGTCAGACATAAGCTTGGCTAACAGGCTGATCCTCTCCGAGTGCGACGTAGATCCGGAACGGTTCAAGTCCGGGTATATGACAAACGAGGAGATCAACAAGGTAGAGACGGCAGTGAATGAGCTTTGGAGACTTCCGATCTACGTCGATGACAACCCGTGCGTGACGATGGACTATATCCGGTCACGATGTAAAATACTGAAGAAACAAGGCAAGTGCGGGATAATCATGGCCGACTATCTCCAATTGGCGGAGAGCGGTGAACGGGAAGGAAGCCGTGAACGTGAGGTAGCGAAGATGTCCAGAACCGCCAAGATCACGGCGAAGGAGTTAAAGGTTCCCTTCTTGCTCTTATCCCAATTGAACAGGGGAAACGAGGCCAGACCGGACAAGAAACCCCTCCTATCCGATCTTAGGGAATCCGGGGCTATCGAGCAAGACGCTGATATCGTAATGTTCATTCATAGACCGGAGTATTACAAGATCGAGGTCAAGGACAAGAACGGCAACGTAGAACGCAATTACGGAGAGTTGATCGTGGCCAAGAATAGAGATGGGGCCACTGGATTAGTGAAATTTAAGCATAATGACGGCATGACCAAGTTCTACGATTACGGGAGTTGTGACAAGGACATGCCATTTTAAGAACAAGATCATGGAAATAACAGACAGATTAAGGAACACCCCTACCGGGTTCACGGTAAAAGTAGGGGAAATAAACGTGCAGGTATTGAGATTCAAGCCATACCTCAATACCAAGGCAACGGTTTGCAGAGGATGCGTCTTCCGGGACGATGGAGCGAGATTCTGCGAGTACAGCAAGGCTTGCATGGCCCATCTGAGGCCGGACCATGAAAGCGTAGTTTTTGCTAAAACGAGAGAGACATGAATGTTTTATCCTTATTTGACGGAATGTCTTGTGGTAGGATCGCATTAAGAGAACTCGGGATTGAACCGGAGCATTATTATGCGAGCGAGATCGACAAGTTCGCCATATCCCAAACGAGGCTGAACTTCCCGGATACGATACATTTAGGGGACGTGACTAAGTGGAGGGAATGGGAGATAGATTGGGGAACGATAGATCTCATACTGGCAGGAAGTCCTTGCCAAGGATTCTCTTTCGCCGGCAAACAACTGGCTTTCGATGATCCTCGAAGCAAGCTCTTCTTCGTATTCGTGGACATACTGAACCACGTGAAGGCACTGAACCCGGATGTGTTCTTCTTGCTTGAGAACGTGAACATGAAGAAAGAGCACATGCGGGTAATTACTGAGTATTGCGGTGTTCATCCAGTCAACATAAACTCAAATTTGGTGTCGGCCCAGAACCGGAACCGGTGGTATTGGACGAACATAAGGACAAGGAAGGTCGGACTGTTCGGGGAGATCCACTCAGACATACCGCAGCCAAAGGACGAGGGTATATTGTTAAGGGATATCTTGGAGGAAGAGGTTGACGAGAAATATTACCTGAGAGAGAAGGCCATTAGGTATATCTCAAACGATAAACGTATGGAGAAACGATTCACCCAGATCGACGGGGACAAAGCCCCATGTCTCTTAGCTGGAGGCCATGGAGCAGGAAACCATTCGGATATGGACTTGATCCTGCAAAGACCTAGGGGCAATAATAAGGGTAATGTTTTCCGTGGCAAGGCACCAACCTTATCGTCAAACGCATGGGAACAGAACAATGTGCTCCATAGGATTATCCAGTTAAATGAGAGTAAGGAAAGCGGGGGTATCCAGCCATATCAACAAAACAGGGTATATGACGCGAATGGACAATGTCCGGCCTTGTTAGCCGAGATAAGCGGAAGAAGCCATGCCATACTTAGTGTACGACAAAAAAGAAACTTGAAAGATCAAGACGGAAAATCGAGCTCATTACTTGCCTCCTCATATAAAGGATCACAAGCTAATGGCATGACCCTAGTGGAGACATCATCTATCCGGAGATTGACCCCGATCGAGTGCTCTAGGCTACAAACCGTTCCTGATTGGTACAAATGGGATTGCTCTGATACGCAGATATACCGTTTGTTAGGCAATGGATGGACTATCAAGGTTATACGACATATACTTAGTTTTCTAAAGAAAGACATTCATCATAGTTGAAAGATGCATTCATCTATGATGAGAGCAAAGAAAGAATATAAAATTACATGAGAACACCAATCACATATTATGGAGGCAAGCAAAACTTGTCCGAACGCATTGTATCAATGATGCCTAGGCATAAGATATATTGCGAGCCATTCTTTGGAGGAGGAGCGGTATTTTTTGCGAAGCCTAAAGCAGGCATAGAAGTGATCAATGACAAGAACGACTTGTTGATAAACTTTTTCAAGGTCTGCCAGTCCGCATCCAAATTTAAGGAGTTACGTGAGAGAATCCGGTTATCGCTACATTCCGAGTCTGACTACATTAGGGCTAGGAACATTTATCGAGGACGATCTGATGTCTCGGATGTAGACAAGGCTTGGGCCGTATGGATCATGGCAAATGAGTGCCATTCTGGTAGCTTGTATGGAGGATGGAAATTCTGTAACGGTACCGCCGGGACACACTTCGGGAAGGTTTTCAGGAATAAGCGTGAGGAGTTCAACGATAAATTGTACGATCGCCTATCAGAGGTGCAGATTTCCTGTAGGGACGCGTTGAAAGTTATCAAGAACAGGGATAGCGTTGATACGTTATTTTACCTTGATCCTCCTTATCCCGGGGCGGTTCAAGGTCATTATTATGGTTATGGGGAGAATGACCTTGCGGATCTGCTAGATCTTTTGTCTAGGATCAATGGCAAATTCATACTCAGCAATTACTGGACTGACACCTTACGCTCCTTTGTCAATGAAAACAAATGGAACCATAAGGAAGTAAAAGTCACCACTCATACGTCCGTTCACTCTCGGATAAGGGAGAGTACGGAGGTTTTGGTTTACAATTACGAGATTGAGAAAACATTGTTTTGATATGAGAAATAAAGAACTAATAGCTCTTCTCCAAGAGCAAGACCCGGAAGCGGAGGTAATGATTCGCACGTCCGACGATCAATATTACTACGATTTAGTGGACGTGTTCACGGATAAGGATGGGGATGTCATAATACAGGAGGGGTAAATATGGATAATAAGGAATATTTTAACAACGAATTATAATATGAATCAAATTTGCACGAATAAAAAACAATCATCACGTCTATTAGAGGCCGGGGTGAGACTGGGGACTGCGGACATGTATTTGGACGAATTCGAATGTCCGGTCGCATTTGAATATAGAAGGATTGAAAAGCACGTGGGTCAAGATATGGCATTCCCGGCTTGGTCTCTATCTAAATTGATAGATATGCTTCCTGCCACGATTTCACAACGCAACCGACCCGATTTAAGTTTGGAAATCACAAAAGATAGCGTGTATTGGTTCATCCAATACACAGAACTGGGATACGACTGCAAGCATGAGGTTATGAAAAAGAATGTCTTAGATGCTGTTGTGAATATGATTGAATGGCTTATCAAGGAAGGATACCTTGACAAGAAATACCTAACAGATAAATGCGGTGATTGCCGACTTATCGAGGATGAAGACGCAAACGGGGACGCTTGGTGCGCCTTCCATCAAAAGCCGGTAAGGTGCGATATTAGAGCTTGTGAGGATATTTTAAAGAAAGGAGGATCAAATGCGTGAGATTAAATTCAGAGGGAAGAATCTTAATACTAAAGAGTGGGTGTATGGAGATTTATTGCAATGGAATGATGGAGAAACAGCTATTGGTGTTCATGGACAATTCATTGATGACGGTTATCATTTTAATGAAAACTATGATAAAACACCTTATGTTGATGAAACTACCGTAGGCCAGTACACAGGCCTAAAAGACAAGAACGGAAAGGAGATTTACGAGGGGGATTTAATAAAAGCTCCAAGCGGACGTATTTATGCCGTTATATTCTCAACATGGAAACATGAAGAGAAAAGAGATTTTCCAAAAGTAATCGACTTGTATGAACATACAGGATGGTGTATATCCCTAGATGGGGTTAATCCATGTGAACTGCTGGATTCGGAGGTGTGCCAAGGAAGTGTTATAGGCTCAGTGTATGACAATCCCGAACTACTGAAAGGAGGTAACCATGAAAGCAACATATAATACCATCGATTGGGAACAGCGTAGGTACGAGCTTGCTAAAAGCGCCATGAATGGTATTTTAAGTGATGAAAATGAGGTGGGTTATGCTTGTTCTGAGGTAAAATACGGGGAAAACGAAAAACATACGATTCCAAAGGCTATCGCTCAATATGCGGTTGCTTGCGCAGACGCACTGATAGAGGAATTGAGGAAAGGAGGATCAAATGAAGAATAAGATCGAGTGCTTGATAACCTCCATACTGATAGTTCTTTCTTTCGTGTTCATCACATGGTCCATAGGGTTTATCATCCCAAGGTACTGGGTTACGATTGCCTTTTTGGTTTACGGTATATATCTCATCTATGGTATTCTCAACCCAAAGAAAAAATACTACTTCGCTTCGTATTGGCTTCCTAGGGGAGATAGAGGACGGATATTCATCGCATGCGATGAGTTTAAAGTCCGGGAAACGGAAGAGATTATAGCCAAGGATAAAGGAGTGGAAAATGCGGTCATTGACTATTACAGACAGATTTCCAAGGAGGAATATAAAATTCAAACAGATAAATAAATATGAGCAAGATTGATTTCAACGCACTCCGTGATCGCATGCGCATTTGTACGCATGGTCACGGGTTTCATGATACGGAGTTGAGCAATGAGCATCTTATGATGCTAGTGATAACAGAGATTTCGGAAGCCGTGGAAGCGGACAGGAAAGGTCTATACGCAAGAAGGAAGGTTTTTGAGGATTGGATAATCTTAATGGATGATCCTAAAACAAAAGATGAAGAATTTATATATGCCTTCAAAAGCAATATTAAAGATACCGTTGAAGATGAGCTTAGTGATGCCTGCATCCGCTTGCTGGATCTCGCAGGATCGTTAGATATCAGCCTTGACGATATCTACGATTTCACTAACGAACCTGAATATAAAGACTGGAATTATGTTTTAAAGGAAATGTCTTTTACTGAGAGGATGTTCTTTTTGACATCTATCCTAACCGAGGATAGAGATATAGCGGAAGTAATCAAGGCTTCGATAGTAATTATATTTCTTAATGCGGACTTGCTGAATATAGATCTCTTATGGCATATTGAACAGAAAATGAAATACAACGAATTAAGGGAGAATAAACATGGAAAGAGATATTGATAAGAGACAGACAGTAGAAGAAGCGGCTCATTTCTTCGCTGAAAGCAGGAGTAGCGGTAGTGCATTCCCTGCGTATTATCAGGGATTTATTGCAGGTGCCGAATGGCAGGCAAAGCAATTCCCGTGGATAAGCACAAAAGATAAGTTACCTGATGATGAAGATCTGGTAATAACTGGCTGCTGGTGTACTGATTATTTTAAATACTTACAACAGGGTTGGTATTGCAGAGAATGTAATGAATGGTATGATACTAATGGTGATAAAATTTGTGTTACCCATTGGATGCCTATACTCGATCTGAGGAATAGTATTAACCGAGCCTTCATGGGAAGGCCCATAATTTAAAAGATATGACTTGGAAAGAATTAAGTGATAAGATCTCCAGTATGACACAGGAAGAGCAACAGCAAGATGTCGCCATTTGGGGAGAGGATTTTTGTTTACGCAAGCAATGCGCATTAGAAAAAAATTCAGAAGATATGTTCTATAACATCTTATGGGATGAGTGTATTCCAAAAAGTGATTTGGAGGATGGCGATCTGGATGATCCTTCTACAAAAATGGTTTATGAGGCCGGAAAATATTACATATTTGGATGACAGTTATGTGCGTACTTATTTACGACGGGGATGTAGAAATACAATCCCCTAAACAACTAGAGGATCATTTCCCGAAAATCACGAAAATGATCCCAGCGGAAGGGTATGACAATATCATACCGGAATCTTGCCTGTGCCAAGTGGACATAGAGAATACTCTTGATAGTGCCGGAATAAAGTATATTGAAGATTGCGGGGACTATATAATCATTAAATAATAAATAAATTGAAATCATGAGATTAAGACAAGCCAAGAAGATAATGAAAAACTTCCAGTTATATCCCGGGATGTTATGGATATATGGAACCGGAAGAGTCGACAAAGCCAACAATATAGTACTACATCATTATTCTAGGGTGAAACCCGAAATAAAAGTATGGAACACTTTAACGGATAAAGATCCGCTATTGGCGATCAAGATACTTAATGAGTCAATCAAAAAAAATAAAAGGCCGACATAGATTAAATGATATATTCATGGGAATAAGCCAAATTGTCCGGGACGAGCGAGAATTAAAAAAGCTTCTTCGCTCGTCCACTGGGTTAAAAGTATTTGAAGCGATGTTGATCGGAAGTTATAACGGGTTTAGAAGCTTGTCAGACGAGGCGATACTAGACAAAGCCCATATCACTTTTTACAGGGGAAACTGGGATTGTAATAATGGAGGAATATACAAAATATGTATTTATACCCCTTCCATAGAAAATAGGGCAAATGTACCATATATCCAGTCTATCGTGCGTAAGATAACTAATGCCTTGGATATCCGCTTCGGAAAAGATGGATGGAATGAGTGCAACCAATCATTGCTTGAACGATGGAGACCGTTAAGCCGGTTCTCGTTCTATTTGCAGTTGCCTAATTTCAGAGATATCATAACAGGCACATCAAGTGCCTAATCCGGGCCATAACCTCATGAAAGTTTATAGGCTCGAACGACAACGATTCTATAAGGCGGTCTATCTCCCATCTTACAGAATCGTTTCTTTTCTTGTTATGTGATCGTGTCTTAGTCATCCATGGCACACATATAAATCCAGACCTTGCCTTCAGGAGCATCATCGTCAAGGAAATAGAAATTTATAGCGTCCTCGATGATTTTCTTTTCAGCGTCATGGTCAAACCATTCCGTGAATTTAATCTCCTTGTCATGCCAGTTCGCGTTAAGAGCAACGTACACGTCCCATATGTTGGTATTTCCCGGGATGCTCATACCTTTTATAGCGGTAGCCACCTGCTCTATATTCCAGTGCTCACCTTTATGTTCTCCCGCCTTGCCTTTATGACGCATTGCCGCCACGTCCATCTTAGCGAAATGCTCATTATAATGAGGACCGCAAAAAACCTCATGTATATCACGTATGGCCTCGTCATACTTCTCGGGATCTTTTTCCTTTAGACACTCCATCGCCTCGTCCAGTTCTCCTATGGCCTCCCACATCTTTTTTTCGGATACCATCCCTTTTGAATGATAGTCCTTCATCAATTCCTTGTATCTCATACCCTGTCATTTATTTTATTCTGTGAATATTGATTTCAGTTCCAGAAAATCCGCTTCCGTTATACGGATAGCGTTAGTGTCACCAAGGATAAAATTCATGAGGCCGTTATCTGGAAGTTCTATCAAGATGGAGCCTTCCCCGATCGTACCCTTCAAGAATCCTTGCTCAAACTTGTAAGGTTTCATGATCTTGAATACGTTCATAGCGTCATCGAATAGCTCTTCCTTATCGTAATTGCCGTTCTCGTCGGCCACGAACAACATGAATCCCTCCACCTTCTCCGTGATCTCCTTGTCCTTTTGTACAATGATGTTATGGACACCCCTTTTCAGATACTTGCCAAGGGGCTTGAATGCCGTGTTCCCGGAGACGAAAGAGTCAACCCTTTCCTCCGCCCATATCTCAACCGAGTTCACCAACCGGCTCTTTAATTCTAACGCTTGCTGTTTAAGTTCCATGATCCCGATTAATTAGGTTGTTTTTTCTTGCCGCTATTCTTCAGCTTCAGGAACTCAGCGTAGGGCATATCGGCGTATTTAGACGTATACTCATTAAAGAGCGCTATATTCTTGTTCGCTTCCTCCGAGGCCGATTTCTTGACCCTCTTGGTGATTGTCATAAGGCTGTCAAGTATCTCCTTCCCGTCCTTGGACTCTTCCACGATCGGGCGCATGATACGCATGTATTCCCGGTTAAGGATGCCCATCAATGCGTTTTGGGCCTTCTGATATTCCGGGTCGTTGTTTAACGCCTCGATCTCCATGTCCGTCATATCATTAACGACCTTGTCCATCTCATCCCATAAGGGAGATTGGCTTCTTTTGGGGTTATTCTGAGAGTTTAACACCCGCTGCTTCTGGACTTGTATCTGATTGAGGGTCTCTTGCAACTGACGCTCATAAGCCTCCATCTCATTGCTCATGTTACCGTTAGACCCCAATAACGGGTCACCTCCTATGTATACGTTATTTAATGCCATAATATCTTTTGTTAGTGGTTGGTAATAGGAAAGTGGTAAGCCCCGAGGGGCTACCACTAACTTTTCTTTCTCTTGCTAACCTTAGCCTTCGCCTTGGGTTTGGGCTTCGGATTATCAAGCTGTCTCAGCGGGGGCGCTTGTCTGGGGAAACCCACAGCAGCTACGGTAACTCCCATAACCGGTAACGACAGGGGTGTTAGGCAATACCAACTCGCCCTTGATGTTACGACAATCAAGCTGTCTCGTGTAGTTGACAGAAGCCGTGAACGCCTTGTCAATCTCGCACTGGATCAGACGATCTTGGTAAGGACGGATAGCGGCACCTACGGCTACCTCTTTTTCTAGATGGCTGATTCGATTAGCCAATACGTCAAAACCATCACGTTGGCTCTTGTAAAGGCCAAACGCCGCATTGTTAAGCTTGTCGGTTTGATAGTCGTTAAGATCACGGATAGCCTTGTAGTTCCCGAAATCGCCGTTTACCTGTGATTGGTAAAGCTGGAATTTCTCGGCTACATCCGTATTACGATGGTCGTAATCGGCCTGCATGCTGGACACGTGAAGTCCCCACAATGAGTTAGTCAAGGAAATAGCCTCCTCACAACCTTTCTCCCATGCCATGAACGCTGTCGGAGCGCCTACACCAGAACCGCCACCGCCTCCTGTGGTCGTGTTGATGTTAACGTTCTCGGGCATACCGGCTCCCCAGCCACCGCCGAACAAGCCGCCACGGTTACGTGACACCGCCCAAGCTCCAAGAGCCGTACCAATGATACCCAATGTCAAGCCGGCGTTACCCACGCCCTTGCTCGCGTAATCCCTGTGCTCATCCTCATGGACGATCTCTTTCTCTTTAATGATTTTCTCTGCTTCCATATGTGAAGTTTTTTATGGTCATATCCGGGTTATCCCGGACACCACAAAAATCCAGAGAAGTGCCTTGCTAAATAAATATCTCCTTGCTAGCTTGTTGCGAGGTTGTTGCTAGTTCTTTGCGGAAGGGGATAAGACAAAAAAAGCGCCGCCAATTTGTGTTGACGACGCTTATTGTTGTTGTTTAAACCTTTCAAACCAAAGGCATATACAACGCTTAATTTTTATGGTTGGTTACTTTTTATTTCTACCGGTTCCACCTGTTTCCAATACATGCATTGTAGCGTGGTTGGACTAGATATATATTTTTTTCTATCTGAGTATTTATCAAAACTATTCCTTTCTAGGAATTCATTATACTCCTTAGCTATTTTTGGATTTTTCATATCATTCTCTTTTATATAGCATGAAATAATTTTATATGGTAGACAGGAACTCTGACAATGAATCCATGTCCGAAAATTCTTTAACCTCACTGTCCTCATGCATATTCCTCGGTTTATTTCTATTACCTTTTACTATTTTCATCATCAGATCTATAGAGTCGTTCTCATTCTCCATAGAGACCCTCACTTTATCCAAGGCCAAAGCCTCTATTGTATTGCATAACTCATCCGCAAATGATCGAGACATAAAGTATACATCCTTAAAATCTATACGTACACATGGGCTATTCAAATCCTTAGCCCTCATATAGATTTTTTTAGCTTCTGTCCTAGAACGAAGCTCTCCCCTTATCAATTCTGATATCACAATTGTCTTTTCCATGATCTTCATTCTAAATATTCATAAAAATTAAACATCCTTTCCTCTTTATATGGTATCCTTAATGCCACTATAGTTCCATCCCATTTTATATAATCAGGAAGTCCTATATATGATGTCTCTTCCTCTGACATAAGATGAAATGCTTGCCCTGACAGCAAAAAATATGTTCCTCCAAGTCCCTTAGACAACATTCTCTTGCAAGTACTTATACCATAACCACGATTCTCGGTATCTGGTAAATTTTTAGTCGATATACCCTTTCCAGCGCTTTTTAAAGCCTCCACATCGTTAGTTATACCTCCCTTGCCAGACTTAACATAACTACCCAGTATACTTATACCATTATCCGCTATGCAAATGTCTATATAACTCTTTGACGGATAATACTGAGCAAATATATAACCAAATTCACTCTCTGAATGTTCAGATATATTGTCAATCGTCTCAGTCAGCATATAAGATAAAGCCTTTCTCAACTCTCCTTCAATATTTAATTGCCTTATCATTATATTCTCTGCTACAGACAGTATATCGTTTTTTATGCTATCCTTGCTTTTACATCCCGGGAACTTTATTATAGGAATATATTTTTTCATAGAAAAATATTCCATATAATTATGAAAATCACTAACACTGTCAGCTACTACACCTCCTTCAAAATGAATAGAGTCCAGATAGCTTTTAACACTGTCCGATATATTCTTGCAAACCACATTCTTACCGCACTTATCTCTATAAAGCATAAGAGGCAATAAGAAAAATGGAGTCACAAATGCCGTATATTGGAAGTTCCATATGAAATCATCATCATCGGAATTCTCCATTTTCAGGATTATCCTGAATAGATGATTGAAGGCTTCTCCTATCCTAATATCATTTACCGCATGTGGCATATATATTTCCATAATGAAACTTTTCGTATACAACAAAGCCTCTGCCAAGGCTGGTTACTTGACGAGGCTACAAAATCACCTTTTACGCCGCAAATGTCGCACAAAATTTTGTTATATGAAAATTTTTTCATAGACAAATCACATGTCTTACAACATAACGCACCCTCAGACCGTACCGGATAGCTCCTCTTTGACGCTCTCCACCGTTCTTCTCAGATAGTAACTCCTCCTTATCCTGTCCGGATACAAATTACGCATCCGGTTCACGGCTTGCCTCGTCATTCCAGTCAGATCGGATATGATATTGTCGCTCAACTTGCGATCGGCCAGTATGGTTATAGCCACTCCCCTAGCGTCAACGTTCCTCTCCTTGTTGTTGCTAAACATCATTACCGGATCGGTTCCGCACTCCTTGCAGACTGCCTCTATCACTTTTTTGTAAAAAATTTCCACCTTATTCATAAACTTTTTATTTCGTGGTTTGTTTTACTATCAAAGCCGGGCACAAAAAATGCACGGCAGAAAGACATATAAGAATCTTCCCGTCGTGCGTGGCATGAAAAAATAATCAAACTTCTGATCCGATTATTTAGGGAAGATTCTTTTTCTTTATCCTCCCTTTCCGGTTCGTTCTCACGAAGTCACCATCAAACTAATATAAATTATCATGAACAAAAAAACGTCAGCCCTTGTTATTCATATAACGCATTCATTCTATTATCAGAGGTTTCCCGGGTGTGAGCCACGGAAGCCTCACCAAATCCTATAGAACCCGCCTATCCCGACATAGGGTGATAAGCCATGCTTTCCGATCCCATAACCGGCTATCGCACCGATTCCCCATCTACGGGGGGAGATCGTCTTGGTTATATACTCAGTCTTGCGATAAACCTCGATGTAGTCAAGATTAGGCTTATAGCCGGATATTGACAGCCGGTAATCATCCGTCTTGTACTCCTTGCTGGTTATGGGTAAAGGAACATATACAGGTTCCTTTACCGTGTCACCGTCCAACGTGATATAAACAGGGAACGGCTCAGGTATTGTTCGTACCAGTGTCTCATAAACCGGGTACGGGATGCTGTCATGTATCGTATCCACCTTGGTGAACGTGTCGGTCTTGGATATCGAATCACTGGCCACATCCCCCCGGATATGGTAGCCAGCCGTGAAACTGGCTACCAAGCACACTAGTATTAATATTACTTGCCAAGGTTTCATAGCTATATTATTAACCTGTTCCTAAAATGATTATCATTAAAATTGTAAACAAGACTACTATAAATTTAAACTCCGCCCAATCCCCGAATAGTTTTTCTAGGATATCATGAAACAAATTCATGCTACAATCCCCCAATCTTCAGCAAACACATCGCTGATAGACGGAACCCATGAATCCGCACATCCAGTGTTCTCGTTATAGATAAGGCATTGATTGGTATAGTCAATGAACCCTTTGCCTTTCAGAATAAGGTCTTTTGCAGATTGTGGAAGCGATTGCATCTTATGAATGATTTCGCTTTCGATATGTGCAGGAACTTGCTTGAATACCATCAAGCCTTTGCCGTTCCAGCCATCACGCCTAATAGCTAATCCAGCTTTTAGGTATTCAATAGCTTGACCAAAATTAAGGCTACAACTTCCTCCGATGCCTGTTTCCATCTTTGTAGCTCTTTGATTTAGGATCTGCCAATAATTGCACATCATTCTGTATTGGACTTTAAGCATACCTTGCATAACGCTATCAAATTCCTTGAATTTATCGCTTTCAATAAACGAAGCAAGCCCGCTAAATTTCTTGCATAGCTCATCTGATTCAATTTTCATCCTATTCAAAGGAGTTTCAGTAAGTTTATACGCCTTCTCGAATGGCTCTGCTGGACTCCATGACTCGTAACCGTCTTGATACTTCACATGATAGCCAGCATTTGACTTATCGCTTTCGTTAGGTACTCTTCCTGCTTGCAGCAATCCTTTCTCAAACGCTTCGCCCATTGTCATAGGTTCTGCTTCAATCTGTTTTGTTCCAATATATTTTTTCATCTTATTTTACGCTTACCTCTACAGCGTTAGGTCTTATATTTTTAAAGTAGATTCCATCCTGCAATAACGTCCGACATTTCAGCCTCTCTCCCATTCTCAACCTTGCTCATCCCGGCCACGATCCGGATCATCTGCTCACGATCGTTGATGTTGATAGGATCATCAGCCGGGATACCGGAGTAACCAGATACAAATTGGATGTACTTTTCCGTATGGTTCTCCTTTGGCGGTGCCCAGCGGGTAATCATATTGCGGATGGTATCAAGGTGATAGTTATTATAGTAGTTTCGCAAGATACGGAAGATGGCCCGATACCCATACGCCATCGTTTCGAATTGTTTAAATGACTTGTCCTTGCTAGGTCGTATCTCGCCTTGGAACAAGTCTCCGTTGATCCGGATGTTTCCCGGGTTGTTGTTTCTCAAACCTCTAGGTATTTTTTTCTCTGCCATTGTTATTTGATTTTATTTGTATATTTGTGACGCTTTGTTAACCTTGCTATCCTCCCTTGCGAAAGACAGGAAGCTAAAATTTATCCGGCTCCCCTATCCTTTTGGATCTGGGGAGCCTTCTTTATCGCAATCTTTATCCTCCTTATCCTCACTATTTATATTGTTCTCGATAGGAGGATTCCTATTGGTACATTTCAAATCTCTGCATTTAAGTACTTTGTATACCGCTATCTGGGTTGTAAGACGGTTATTCTCGTCACGAAAATGTCCCTGATCGTCGTATAGTTTATCTATAAGATTGCTCAAACCTTTCTTTTCCTCCTGACTTTTGATATACAATTCCTTCCATTGCTCACTCGCTTTCGTCTCATTCTCCAACTCGGCCGATTTCCTCTTTTGCGGAAACATCAGCACTGCTCCAAGACCACCTCCTCCAACAAAGGTTAATACGGCGGTTAACATCATCGTCCAATCCATTCTTCCGATCCTTTTTTTATTTAGTTATAAAACCACTACGCTCTCATCCTCTCTCGCCGCCTCCCACTCGGCGAAATCGCTATCCACACGGTCTTTCAACGCCTTCCTCTCGTTAAGGAACGTCTTATAAGACTCCACGTATGACAAGTCCAGTATGCCCAGCTGGGCGGCGTTGTAGTCGTTCAGCTTCTTTTGCTCCACGTCCTTGTCCCATAGGGCGTTAATGCAGGCCTCCAATATCTTGTTGGCCGTCAACGTGGGCCATACCCTGACCTCGTTGTAACTATAGGAGATCACGGGGGCCATATCGTCACCCATCTCCCTTGTCTCCTCTCTAACGTCCCACCGGTAAAGGTAGGATCCGTCACCGTCCTTTTCCATAGTGATCGGTATAGTGTCGCTATATGTTCTTTTCATGTCTTGTTATTTAATCGTTATACAAAAAATTCCCGACGTGAGACGTGCGGCTACGCCGACGTTTTACGAAATTCGGGGAAAAAGCAAAGGCGTGAACCGACGTCACGATACGCAGCGGAAGGCGCATAAGGCGTATTCACGCAAGCGAGGCCCGCACTCGACCCGCCGTCCGCACCACCGCCACCCAGCACCACCTGCATGCGGTTAGCCGATGTGTAGGTGTAGTAGTAGTCGCACCAGTAGGTAGAGGAGCTACCGCCGACCTCCGTGGGCACTATATCGCCATCTTCCCCAAGCAACATCTTCTTGGCATAACCGTTAGTACGGCAGATATTACCCTTCTTGTCATAGCCCGTGTAAGAGGTATCGCTGAAGTTCGACGGGTCATCGGTAGTCCATAATACGGATAATCCGGCATCGCCCGTGGTGACCTGTATATTGGCCCCGTCAGTGTATTTCCATATGTGTCCAAACGGATTCTCTATGCCACGATACCTGTTAGCCATCAACGTGGCGTGAGTACCGCCGGAAGCGTTCTTCACGACATACGCTTTCTCTCCCGAGCCGTTCCCGAACTCGTTGGTATAGCCGCATGGGATGAGAGGATTGGTGTTATTGAAGTTAGCCCAATCCGTCATTTGAGTAGGCCCCGGACCTAATCCGCCTTGGGCGAAACCGTTAGCGTCCTTCTGGGCGTTGAAAGGTTTCTGGCTGTCCAGCGTGGCGTACTCGACGGCGAATAGCCAGAACAGGGTCTTGTGGGCGTTGTAGGTGTACATCTCCCATCCGCTGCCACGTTTTCTTGCGGCTTGCCGGAATTGGTCTCGAGTGAGGTTGGTGACGGGACATCCTAACAAGGAACGGTAGGTGCCGTCCCATTCGGCGGTGTTGTCTCCTCCTCTTCTATCAACAGCGCTTGTGTTATCCGACAGCAATAACCCTGTAGATCTAATAATCTGCGCCTCGCTTGAGCCTATATAAAATTTGCTTACATGCTTGTATCCGGGTAATGGGATCGAAGATAACATCATTTTAAATTTAGTCCCAGTTATGTATATTCTATACCAATGATCGGGAATCTCTACCATTGACGCATAATCTGCAGACGTAAATGTCATATTCCAGTTTGTTGGTTTATGATAATAATATACTCCTCCATTATTATCCAAAACGGCTCCTCTCATCCCGTTCTGCACCGGCAACTCCCTATGCAGTTGCATATTTCCAACACGCTTCCCGTCTCGATTGCTAGATGCCATGTCCCACTCTACACCGTAGGCGTACCGCTCCTCTATATCCGGGATGTCCTCCCAAGCGGGGGTCCACTCGGTGGAGATGTCGCCGTACTCGAGCTTGATCTTGTGGATGGTGGATACAGAGGTAACTGAACTTGGTGCGGCATATATAGCAAGATATGTATTATCAGCTTGGTTGTCACTTAAAGCAGTTAACCAATTGAATGTCTTGTGGGCTTTCCCGTTCACAAAATCTGTAGGAAAAATCCTGACCATCGATCCTACAAATCCCCCAGAGTTAAACAGATTGAACGATTCTTTGTCATCCCCTAGCTCACCCCATATAGTTACCGTTACTTCTGTACCATCCGGAATCTGTTCCGCCAACCAATAACTAGCGAGACTAAAAACTGGTCCACTCACCTCCTTCCCCGATCCCAGCAACAGGTTCCTCCCGTACACGGGCAGCTTGCGGTAATTGCCGTCGGCCATCAGCGACTTATCCTTGTCCCCCTTGGTCTCCAGCGTTATCGATACGTCCGGATCGTCATTTTTTGCCTTGTCCGGCGTTATGGTTATCTGACCGTTAGACGGGGTGGAGGTGACAACGGGTTTTAGCTTATTAACGTCCGTCCTTAGGCCGGTGATCAGATTCCGGATATCCGTATCGTCGTAATGGTCACGCAAGTTAGGCGTGGTTATGGTTCCCTCAGCGGAGGTTATCTCCAAGACGTATTCCGTGTCCGTGTTGGTCTTTATCCTCACCTTGATGTCTTGCATCACCAATGGAAGCTCGGAGTAGGTATGGATACCGTCCGAGAACTTCATGTTTAAATTGCCGTTCGCTAATCGCTCGAAAAGCCATAGCGACGGCGGGTATATGGTGCTGTCAGCAGTCCACTCGGCGGTGGACTGCTCTATCTGTTGATATACGTAAGCTCCTGTCTTGCTCATGATAATATTCCTCCCTTTATTATTTTTACCGAATCATTAAAATAATTAGCCCCGGTCAAGTAAATGTTCCCCGGCAAGGCGGCTCCGGAAGACTCCTCCCATATGGCCTTACCCTCCACTATGTCGTGGAGCTTGTAGAACGTAACGTCACCGGGAGATTCCCTTAGGTAGACCTCACCGCCTATAGGGTAGCTCTTGGTCTCGCCGCCCTCCTCGTAGGTCACGTCGTTAGCCCCCGGGACATGGTCGATCTCCCTTGTCTTGTATACGCCGACCACCGCCCCGTCCTGTCCTTGCGGGATGGTAAGGTCTAATTCCGCCAATGGTACCCCTTCCTCGGTCTCTCCCTTCTCCGTTATCGTGGCTTGGGCCGCCGTGCCCGGGAGACCGGTCGTTACCTTCCCGATCGATATCTTGGGAGAGAATCCCCTAGGGCCTCTCTGCAACACGAAGTTCATCCTGTATACGGGGTTGCCGGATGTGTCCGTGCCCCCGTCGGACAACGATACGGAAGGATACGTGCCCGCCGTTATGGTGCCTATGGAGAATTGCGGGGTCTTCCCGGTGAAGCCTCTCATGCCGGAAACGTCCACGATATAGTCGTAGCCCGTGGATGTCCTGAGATATAGCTTGCCGGTATCCTCCTCCTCCACGCTGCCCGTGTTGATGATGACGAACTTCCCCTCCGGGACGTTAGACTTGTCCGCCTCCATAGCCGAGACGGACTTATAGACCTTGTAGATCGTGAACGCCTCCGGTTTCAGTATCCTGTCCGTCTTGATATAGGCCCCGGTAGCGTAATCCCACGTGTAGACATGGAAGTCATCGCCGATATAGCCCGGGTGGTCAGACACCGACTTGGCGTTCTCAGCCGCCGTGTTCGCTTTCTCGGTTGCCGCGTCCGCCCTCTCCAAGGCGTGCCTCACGTCGTTCTCGAACTGGGTCTTCAAGGCGTTCACCTCGCTCACGATAGCGTCCATCCTCTCACGCACATCGGCGGCGGCTTCCGTGGCCGGCCTCTTCAAGTCGGCGAGCGGTATGAGGTTCTGCCACATCCCGTCCTCGTAACGCCACTGTATGTAATCGGCGGTGACCTGCAAGACGATCTGTTTCCCGTCAACGCCCCTCAACAAGGATATGGCCACACGCACGAGATCGTAGGCCGAGCCGGATTGCCTGAACACCGGCAAGGACGATATACCTTGCAGGCTCTTGGCCTCCTCGTACTGCCCCGGGTCTTTCGACGTGGTCAGCAAGAGGTCGTTGACCGCCGACGCTATCTTCTGGATGTCCTCGGGGGTTACCTCGGTGCCCGATGATAGGATGATGCTTTCCATATTACTCCACCGCTTGACTGTTCAACATCTCGTAAGTGTCGTTAAAGAATTGAGTGGCGATGGCCACCGCATCCTCCTTGCTCGTTATCACGCCGGGCTTGTCCACCGACATGAAGAATTGCCCGTTACGCTCGTAGGCCAGAGATCCCACACGTACCCCGTCCTTGATAAAAGAGCCTGTTATCCGGTCTATCCGCTCATCGGTCTTGACCGAGGCGGAATACTGTATCTTGATACCGGCTACTTCCGAGTAGCCGTTTATTGTCCTAGTATCGCTCGTTATCTCCATGGTCTCATACGTTTAAAATGTTAAAGATCTGACCGAAGGCCCCTGCGGTCAACGTCTTGTCGCAACATTTCTTTATCAATACTGATTCCTTGTCGCTGATATCTAATTCACCCTCGGCGGCGTTGATCCGTGTCATGAGGTTGTAAGCCTCGAACTTCTCGTCTTGATTCATGTCATCGCCGGACGAGTAAAGCCTAGCGCATACTATATCCTTGATGATCTGAACTTTTCCGAACTCGTCCTTCATGTCTTCCCCCCTGAAGGTCTTTAGGGGCTTGTTGAAATTTACTTTCATGATTTACTGTATTTTAGTTGTTAATATTATTCCAGATAAAAGTAACCAGATTCGGCATCCCATCTGACATTATATGATTCATTAATACTACCTATGTTACTGGCATGAGGCATTTGAGTAATTCTCATGAACCCTCTTTTAAACCATGATTCATCCCCTCTAAATGCCCTAAATCCTAGTTCTATGTCTCTTCTACCGACATTCTCATCTTTATTATAAGATGCATATAACGCATAAGACCTAGAAGCCCTTGTTAAGACTCTAATCCCCGTTGACAGAGAAGAGCTGTCATCTATCAATGATACAAAAGGGACACCTTCTGATTCTGAAGTATGACCATTAGTTCCAAATACCGCCTTTCTTGTAGATTCCTCAAAAGTGATATTGCCTGATGGATTAATGGAGAATGTTCCTCCATTTGCTGTATTAGAGGATAGTTTATTGCTCCCTATAGTAAATCCTCCTATCGTACCCCTTACTGCCGCCAAACTGGTTGCGTACAGATTATCTACGTCGATCATGGATGTCTTTATATATCCATTAACTATCACAGTGGCAGAAGTTAAGGCCTTTATTATACTAGCCTCCTTACTCCATGCAGGAAGATTGTTAACAGCTTCTTGCGCTGAACCGGCTGTAGTTACGGCTTTAGCGGCATTTGATATGGCCGTAGCTGCGTCTTGAATAGCCTTGGAAGCGTTTGAATATGCTGTACTAGCAGTTGATTCGGCAGACGAAGCCTTACTCCATGCGCTAGAAGCGTCAGACAAGGCTTCGTTAGCTTTCGATAGAGCCGAACTGGCATTACTGCTAGCGTTATTGATCGTATTTTTGACATCCGTATTGAACATATTGAATGTCACCGCCCCTACAAGATTGATCCTGTTAGCCTGTATCAATATGCCTTCATCTGAAAGATTGATTGAACTTATCACACCATCTTTCTTGACATATAGCTCCAGATTACCTTTTACAGCATCCAATTCCGTGCCTACTTGCGTAAGCGAATTGTTTGTGTTATCTAATGATGTCGACAAGCTCGTTATCCTTCCAGCCTCTACGGTAATCTTTCCTTCTAGCTCCGATTTAATCGCTCCTGTCTCCGTATCGAAATCCGTCTTGGTTACACGTTGCTCAATCTTATCGGCCATGACCGACAACTCAGCGTCATACTTGGTATATATCGCCCCGGTCTCCGAGTCCACGTAATCCTTAGTGGCCAGTAACTTTATATATTCCTCCGTCTGCAAGATCCGCGTCTCAAGCTTTATCACGGCATCGGCCAGCCTGTCATTGAACAACGACACGCCGTAGATCAATATCTCGCCGGTGAATCCGATCCGGAAATCCCCGGTACCGTCCCATTTGCCGACCTTGGACAGTTTCACGTACTCGTCGGACGGATCGAGGGTCAAGGAGTCGTACAACTCCTGCCCGGCGAAACCCACCGTCAAAACACCTCGTCTCATGACCTTGTAAAACAAGGAGAAGGAGAACGTATGACCCTCATCGCTCTCTTCCAACTCAGGAACTTTCATCACGTCGTTACGCTGGAATATATACGTGTCCTTGATGCGAAGCACGTTCCTGTTGCCATCCCTATAGATATCGGAAACCTTCCTCTTGTCCGAGTAAAAAGAACCGCCCACCCACAGGAGATTGCCGCTCACGTTGATGAAATGGATGTCGTTGGCCTCCGCCCAATAATTCGTGTCCTTCCCGAACGTGGAATTGACAAGTATATTCCCGGATTCCAGAGACATGTCGTTCCTCACCCCCTCAATCTCGCTCCTCAGCTCCCCGTTCATCACGTAGAACTGCTGCTCCACGGTCATGCCGTTATCGAGGTATATGGACGAGTTCTCTATATAGATCCCGTTCAGGTAAGCCCCGTAACCCTTCAGCTGGGTCCCGTTCTTGGTACGGATCATGGAGAGGTTGCCTAGCTGGGCCTTCAGCGTGTCTTGCGTGGAAACGCCCGTGATACCGTCATATACGGCAATGAACGGCGCTCCTTGATCCGCCGATGTCAGGTAGATAAGGCCCTGCCTAGTGGTATCCCTGTCGTTACCCCAACGCATGGCGAAATCCCCAGCCTCTGGCTCGCCGGTACCCTCTATCAGCGGATAGGCCACGTCGAAATAGTCGGATGAGATACCGATACAGCGACCGAAGATATATTTAGTGGACGTGATACCGTTCCGTCTCTGTATCCTCACGCCGTCACCTTCCCTGAGGTTCATCAGCATAAGGCCGTCCATGTCGTCCATGTAGCATCTCCAGCGATCGGACAGCCTCTCGACCCTCCCTATCTTGTTGATATCGGAGACGATCTGGTTGCCGCCCAACCCGTATATCTGTGAATACACTATCTCGTAGGCCGTGAAGGTCTTCCTAACGAATATGTTGTCAAAGGTTCCCGTGGCCGTGGGGATGTCTATCTCCGTGCCCCAGCCGGTGAAGCCGGGGGCGAACGATATGGAGCCGATCTTGTTGCCAGCGTATATGTCGGAACGCACCTTCAACGCCTCCATGATACCGGAACCGTCGGCCTTGATCTCCCAGCCCTTACCGTCCATGCCGTCGAGGAAGATGGAGGAGCCTATCTTCTTGTCGAAGATGATCTCTCCCGCCGCCTCGTCATTGATATCCTTGCGAAGATACCTCTTATCCAAGTCCTCAAGATCGAGGATGTCACAGGTATCCAAGCCCGTGACATGGCCGAAGCCATCTAGCAATACGGACGCAATACCTTTCTTCTTCGTCTTATTTATACTCTCTTGCGAAGAGGTATCCTTATGGGAAATCGTATATATATTATTGATATCCGATTTTATCTCTATACCCGGACCTTGCGCCAAGGAGAAATCGCCTCCTCCCCCCTCACCTCCGCTTCCGGAACCTTGACCGCCTATCCTTCGCACCTTATTATCACTGGCAAGGATGAACAAGGCGGGGTCTCCGGCGTAATCGTTCACGAACAACTCGCCCCTCGTCAACCCGGAGAGGTGCCATTCCTTGGTCCCGTCATCTATAGCGACGGGAGGAGGAGCCGCTTGCAGCTTACCCTCGGACATCACCGTGTCCGACCCGTACCATATATGTTTGGTTAATTTCTTTTTGCTCATAACGAATCCAAGTTTGATTGATTGACAAAGGCCCCCACGGAATCATCATACACCAGAACCTGCCCGTCCTTGGCGTTATCGACATTAACACTTATCGTTCCTGTCACCCATGACCCATCATCCTGCTCTGTGAACCCATTATAAGATACGTTCTCGGCATTCTCTATATTCATCGTGTAATTAAACAGCGGATATCTCTCAGCTATCACCTGTCTCTCGGGCACGCTAGACTCACTACGGACATACCTAACGCCGTTTATTCTCACGTCCGAAAGGCAAAATATGTTATTGATCAAGCGGGCCATCTCGAAAGGTACACCCTCGTTATCCCCTATCGTGAGCGTGTCCACCTGATACGGTACGGCGTAAAGCTCTATGATCTCTTGCCCCTGTGTCCTGAACTGCTCGTTGCTAACGTTAAGGGAATGCCCATCCGACTTGAACCCTCCCTCTATCCATAGCTTGAAAGTCCTTTGATTGTTTCCAACCTCAAATACCGCCCCGAACGAGGTGATATTATCCCTGTTGGTATAGGACACCTCCGTCAGCCCCTCCAATTCCCCGTTATCGCAAAACCGGAAGGGGAGACTGCTTATCTGCCCCTCACTCCCGATTATGGAAGCCCTATAAAGGCTATTCCCTCTTGGAACGATAAACTCCAGAAGCTTATTCGAGTCGTTGATCTCATAGGATATGGGGGATATGACGAAGCTATCGTTGGCGCAAAGGTCGAACAACCTCATAGACAAAGTGGTGGAAGGGGATACTACGCATTGCACGGTTATATTCTCGGCATTAGAGAAGCGTTGTATATACTCACGCTCCATCTCGATGCCGTTATAGCCCACGTCAAAAAGCAACGGTGATATCTTGCTCACGTTTATCATACGCCTATAAACGCCAAAAGAGCCATACCCCGCAGGATACGACTCCCGCCGGGTATGGCTCTTAGGCTCTAATTTCTTTTTTTGTTATGTCCTACAAATATAGGGGATAAGGATCAATTGTCAAAACAAATTCATGTAATTTTAGACAATATCAGCGAATAGGATGCCGTTTGGTATTTCCCTATCTTCTCCGTTATCTCGCTAACCCATCCCTCGTACGATCTCCCTGCGTACGAGAACGACAATTTGCCCCTGTAATTACCCGGGAACGGGGATAACCCCGGGGTCTCCAAGGACACCTTATCGATCCTAATCCTCCGGTCGTTAACCGGCAGGGATATAGGAAGGGTCTCCGATACGCCTCCTATCGATATCGAGGAGTTTCCGTCCGAGGCCGTGAAAGACAGGTAATCCGTGCATATCCCGAGCCTTTCCTTATTGACGAGAAGCATATTTCTCGGCGAGTAGGAGGCGTTAAAGATAGTGTCGGGGAACAATACTCCCGTCACGGCATATATAGCTCCCCCATTCTCTTCTCTTACCAGAACTAATCTATCCCCATCTTTCCTAGCGTGGACAATAAATATGTCATTGTCGGAATCCGTATCCTTCGATTCCTCGTCACGCTCGTTAGCGAGAAACTCCAATCCGTAGCAATCTGCCCTATACGGGCTTATCAATGACAGTATGTTGTCCTTTATGTCCAATCCCGTGCTGAAACTGCTCTTGAAGTGAAACTCGTCACGCCCGTTTATCTCATCATAGTCCTGCTTGTCGAATCCAATTTCAACCCCAGAGTATATCAACGACTCATCCACGGATAGCTCCATATTGCTCACGTGATCCAATTCTTTCGTCTCATTGACGAAGAAATCATTCATATGCCGGAAACGCACGCTATTATCCAGTATCTCGTAATCATACCCCATCAACGCCTTGGCGAAATCACAGAACTTGGAGAAGGACGTATGGACCTTCGCGTCCTTTATTCCTCTCACGCTCTCAGCGGCCATCATCCAAGGTATAGGCATGGAACCGGAGACGATATCGCCGGACAATGACACGCCCATCCTTGACAATAACGAGGATAATAGTTTTTTAGGAGAGAAAGTGTCTATTTCCACCGGCTTATTTCGACCTATATAAGATACGGATATGTCTTTTACATCCTTAATTGTCAAATGAATATCAGTGCTATGACCTCCCGCCGAGTTGAAATAAACGGCAAATCTATCATCCGGATTTAATGATATGTCAAATGTCTTATCTATATTTATATATGTATCCGATAATGGTATGTCGGTCCTTTCTTCCCGTAAAATATCCCCTCCCTTGTTTAGTATAACAAAAAACAAAGCCAATACGATCTCCTCGCTTGTCTTACCGGCTTTGATGCTGAAGGAAATTCTTATTTTTATAGGATGTGGCGTAATTCCTTTTATCATATAATTGTCGCCTGTAGCCTCATGGATACTCAATATTTGATCCGACACATCTATTATGTTCTTTACGGCAAAATTTGTATCTATATAGGTTATTGGCAATAGCGTGTATATGTCTTTTGTATTTATGATAACCTCATATACGTCATCTTGCGTTTGATCCACATTTGGATTTATGGACCATTTCGTATTGTTGTTAAGATAGATCCTGTCATAATACAATGTATCCTCCTTTAGCTCCGACACCGGGATATCGTATACCTGCGACTTGTTTGCGTTGATGATGGACGCTACGCTATCGTCAATGGCGTTTATGGATATCGTATACCCGTCGCTCTGGTACGTGGAGAAATCGAGCTTGCAACGAAACTTCTCGTTATACCCCCAGCTATCGTTCAACACGCCTATCACCAATATGGCCGAGGCTCTCGTGTAATTGGACAGATACTCGGCCTCCAGAAGGTCGTATGCCCCCTTCACGAACTCGAACTTGTTGGAGAAGGATCGAACGACACCTCCAATATCCTTCCTCTTAGCCGATATCTCCACGTCCTCCCAGTTCTTGAGGTGATCCGTCACGTCGTACCTCTTCCCTCCTATCAATAATACAGCTTTTATCATACGCGTATAAATAATAAGAGCCGCCCGGGGGCAAACACGTCTCCGGTACGGCTCTTTGGCTCTGTCACAAAGATAATGACTATTAAGATAATATCAACTAATCAATCGTGTTATCTTTCTCGATCACCCGCAAGAAATCCCTCACGCATGACACGGCCCTCATCTTGTCCATGATATACCCGTCCTCGTAATTACCCTCGCAACTCAAATTGATAAGCGTATCTATCATATCGTCCATATCCTTAGAGAACAGGCAAGTGGACATACTCTTTATCTCTCTCATCATTTCCGGGGTTATGGTCAAGTTCCCTATTACCAACTCATGAGCGTGATCAACCTTGATCTCGTTACCGTCGGCTTTCACGACGATGCTTTTAATCTCATTCTCTTTCATATTCAATCAATCTTTTAATATTTCACAATTATTTTCAAGTCACAAAATGTTAAAGTCTTGGGTATACGTACTTAATCCGTACATCTAATCTATTTAGGTCACATTTTATACTTGGCATAGTCAAGGAAGGGAATCTTTCAAACAATTCTAGTAATCTTACCGTCACCGGGATCACCTCCCAGAAGATGGTTTATGTAAGCCAGCCCCTTCTGGGTTACGAGTACCTTCGTCACGACAAAGCCCGGATGATTCTCCCTCTCAATAAACTTCTCGGTCATCTCGAAATACCCGGCGTTGATGTACTTCTGTTTTGGCTCGTTCCGGTTGGAGAAGAACACGCCTATTTCTTTAAGCTTCTTGAAGAGGATGTTTCTTCCGAACCCTAATTTCAATATCTTCGCAGCCATACCGATATCAACCTTGTCCGAGGTCTCGAAAGCCTTGTCCGCAAAATCGGCCTTGGGCTGGAGCTTGCTGATAGTTCTATTTGCCTGTTCTATCTGCTCTTGCTGCTTGGCCGCCAACATCAACGCCTCCGAGAAAGATTGTGGAATCTGGAAATCTCCAGTCTTGATCTGCTCTTCCATACGGTTGAAAGCCTCAATATAATCTAACTTGAATTGAAGGGCCTTATCACCAGTAAAGCCCATAACCAATAATGTAAATCCATCACGATTCATAATATACATTGGCTGAATACGTCCATAATTGTCTGGATATTCCGACTCTATGAAGAGACTGGCGCAATTTTGCGCCGATGTCAATAATGCTTTTATCGCTCTCATTACATCTTTATGTAATTTGCCAAACTTCTCAGCGACCAATAAGCTGTTCGTGAAAATGCGATTATTATCGCCTTTAAATACTAATTCTTTCATGATCTTAATATATTTGTTGTTGAAAATCCCTTCAAACCCTCCGGCGATATTACCGGAGGGGCATCTACTTCCGATCCTCTCCCCGTCGTTCGAGTTATCCCGCAAGCCTTACGCAGGTCATGTCGCTAATTACACTCATGAACCTATCGTAGGTCTTTTTATTCCATTCCTTGTGATCCGGCATCCAGTCATTGAATATCTCCATGTAGACTACCTCGTGAGATCTGTCCTGTACGGTGACGCATAAACCGCCCGTCTCCGGCATAACGCCTACATTTATATGTACCGGTTTCCTTCCGATCATACACTCCAACGCAATCCTTTGCACGTTCTTCAAAACTTCTATCGTTTCCATATTCCTTATATTATTAATGTATATCAATCACCCGAATAAACCCTGTTACCGTAAAGGCTAGCCATACCGACATGAGTAAGTCTTACAGCATGGGATCTTTCCGCAAGTTCCTTGGCAAACGCCGCACGTTTTTCCGCAAGCTGCACCATCGCTTTCGCCGATCCCCAAGCCTGTTTAAGGCACGAGCCGAATGTACGTCCGTACATCTTGCACTCTCTATAGATCTTATGCGCTTCTTTCATAATCTCACTCTTGTTATATTTCTGTGTTGCCATTGTACTGTTGTTTTATTTTGACGATGCAAATATACAAGCTATATCTTGTCTAAACAATAAATAAAACAAGATATATCTTTGTTTTAACATTAATTACACAAGACATACCTTGTTTGTATGATTAATAAAAATACTTTTGTGCAAGAAATAACTTTACATCATGAGAATAAGAGAAGCTATAGAAGAACAAGGCATGACTACTAAACAAGTCGCAGAAAAATTAAATGTAACCTTGAGTGCTTTAAACCAAAGCATATCGGGTAATCCTTCAGTAAAAGTAATAACCAATATAGCTAATGCTATAGGAGTACCAGTATGGCAGCTTTTCGCCTCCCCTTCTGAAGTACAAAAAGAGAATGATGGAGGGTATAAATGCCCTAATTGCGGGCATCCATTGAAAATAAAGGTGGAATGACAATACTACTTACTTTGTCATCTAATATATACTGCAAGTCGCATAGGAGATATACTGCGTTGGCAAGGTAAGTACTACTTAAATTAAGAATTATGTTATCGAACATGTAATTTCCTTCTATGCTATTTGCTTTTGTTAACACTATTATCTACCTTTGTCACATCATTAATTAAACTAAATCAAGTCATGAAAAAAGCATTACCCTTTTTATGTCTTTTAATATTATTTATTGCCTGTAATGACAATGATAAAACTGCAATAACATCAATATCTTTAGATATAAATAAGATGGATCTCTATGTAGGAGACACTTACCAGTTTTCCGTTAGCTATCAGCCATCAGACGCAGACAAACCTGATTTTGTATGGGGTATTCAACGCAGTTCAAATGAAGAGATAGCTAGCATTGACCCAAACGGATTATTTACAGCGGAGAAAGAAGGATTAGCTATTGTAAAAGTGAAAGCAAAAGGATTCGGAGATAATTATCTGGAAGATGCTTGTACAATTACAATAAATCCGGTAGAAGGTGAATCCATGACATTATCCGATACAAATATAGAAATGAACCCCGGCGAGACAACTACTTTAAGATATACCATATCCCCGGATAATGCGACCAATAAATCTGTCGAATGTAAAAGTAGCGATCCTAAAATAGTCGATATATCTTATGGAGGATTTACGTCTAATATCGAGATTACAGCAAAAGGCCAAGGTGAGGCAACAATCACCGTAAGCCTAAAGGATAACCCCAAGGTGTCTGCTACTTGCAAGGTCAAGGTAGGAGCGGCAAAGCTTGAAAGTATCAGCTTTGAGGAAAAAGAAAAGACAATCATGCAAGGTGAATCAACCAAGTTAAATCTTGTGTTTACGCCTTCTTATGCTACTAATAAAAATGTGCAATGGACATCATCGAATAAAAATATAGCTACCATTGACAAAGAAGGAAACGTAACCGGTATCCATTTCGGTGAATGTACGATAACAGCCAAAGCAGAGGATGGAGGCTTTGAGGCTACATGCAAGATCATAGTAAAGCCAATCCCGGTAGAAGGAATATCTTTTTCCTCACGTTATTACTATATAGAGATTGGAGGAGAGAGACAGCTTGAAATCGTATTCACGCCAGAAAATGCGGGGAATCGCAACCTTACATGGTCATCATCTAATCCTATAGCCGTTTCCGTGGATAAGACCGGAAAGGTAAAGGGTAATACATCAGGAAACTCAACCATTACCGCCGTAAGCGAAGACGGTGGATATACAGCGACAACAGATATTTATGTAGTGGAAATAGATTATATGATGAATGTCTATTTTCCAACAGCGTCAGTAGCTATTATTAACGGATATTACACAGGAAACATATCATGCGCTATCCGAAATAATAGCTCTCATACCGTAAACCTAAGCAAATTCTACGTCGTTGAATCTAATACCTATAAGAGAGTATTAGAAACTACGGATATGTCTATATTAGGAGAATTAAAGCCCGGAGAGACAAAAACGCTTAACGCTAGATTAAACTCGGTGTATGAGCCAATATTCCGTTGGGAGTTTGAATATAATGGAAATTCATATTCCACATGGACTAAATATGGAGATAAATAAGCCTTGTAAGTAATACTCTAAAATCCTCTCCCCCCCCAAAAAAAGGCTATGGAGGGGATTTTTTTATCCCCCTTGCTGTCTCACGACATGAGGGGGATATACTAAATCAAGTCTTAAACATAAATTAAACTGCTATTTATACATGATTACTAAAATGTTTTTATCATGTATAATCTAATCTTCTTTGATCTTAGGGAAAAATTTCGATAATTCACTCATATTGTTAATCAATTCACGTGATAACAAAACCGATCTTTCCAACTTTTTTCCAACTCATCCATTTCTAAGAAGGCCTGCTGGCTTACAATGCTCGCAATACGAGCGTCCGTGTTACTTTCCATGTTCTTTTTAATTTTAAAATTTATAATAAACAAAATCCTCTCAAGTGATGATTTTTTTAATGATATATTATGATAATCAACAAGCCACCTTATTTCCTAAGAACTTGTTCACGAAGTAAACTTGGCCTTTTCCGGTTACTTTTATGACAATCGTCTCTAATAAGGTTCCATCCATCTTATTTATAATAGTGCTCTTTACTTCGAATAAACCCAGATCAATGGATTTTTGGGTAGGTTGATTGAAATATTCTTCTTCCTCATGCAGATAATTATTCTTTCGCATCCACGCTAATAGACGCTCCGCATCAATATTGACACCGTTATGCTGTAATATCTTTGCTAGCTCCGGGATCAAACATGAGCGTTGGGATCGGGATATAGCGTCCGCAAACAAAACCTTAGGAACATCAGACTTAATCTTTCGTTCAGCCTCAATACGTTTAATCTTTTCCTTTTTCAGTTCCGTCGCTAGATGAATCAATAAGTCTAAATAGTTCAAATCCATATTTTAATTTTTAGTTGTTTAAAATCTTCTATACCGCTTGGTTAAATACCGCTGGATTATTCTTTTTATTATAAAGCTTCCGTAGATAGTTGATAAGCGGATCGTATGAGGTAATGAATCCCTCGTTTATCAGATCGGCTACCTTCTTCTCCAGTTGCCACAGTTCACGTTGCTTGCTTTCGTCACCGTGCTTGTTACGAAGCATCCTCTCGTGATTATTCCATACGATCCAATTAAGTGCCTCGGCTATCTTAGACATGGCTTTTGGCATGAAGTCTTTTGGTACGATTTTCATGACAGCAGAAGACAAATCCTTATAAGCGTCGCCAGCTTCATTACGGTAACGGATCATTTCGTCATAAACAAAACGTAAAACCTTGACCTCAAACGTCGGATTGATCCACATGGCAAATTTTATGAATAAAATAGGATTCATCCATACTTTATCGGGAGTTTTACCATTCTTGGTAGTCCGTCCTTTAACTCTCATAATCAACTGGTTTTCAGCAATGAGCATATTTGCTCTTTGGCTTTCATCTTTTGATAACGCAGATATAAATTCTTTAGTCGTATCCATTTCCAAGAATTTACTCATTTGCCTTCTTGGATTATTCGAAACGCTATTCCATTGACGCAATAATTCACTGCCGTCAAAATATCCGTCACTCGTTCTCTGTATTACAGAAAAGCTATCAATTATTCGGATCATTTCTTGATTCGTCTTCATAATCCTATAATATTTAAATTGTTAATATCATTTTCTCCCGCGATTTTAGCCATAAGATCAAAACGACTTTGTTATTTTGATTACTTCGGCACTTCTTAATGAAAAAGCCTCCCCGACACGAGCCACAACACATCGTATCAAGGAGGCTGTTAGCGACCGCTGTCGCCCAAAATCTTCCTAGCCTGTCGTGGTAGGCTGACCAGTAAAAACAAAAAGAGCCACACCCCATAGACGTGACTCTATCGGGTATGGCTCTTAGGCTCTACTGTCTTCTTATATGTCCAGCAAATATAACTAGAAAGAATAAGAAAAGCAAGTTTTACGCTCAATTCATCCTCGATCTCTTGTAATTCTCGAAATCGATGCTCTTGCTACCCTTGGATATGGTTTTAGATAGCTTGCCTATCTCCTTTTTTATCTCATTATTAGCCCTTATTATCCCTTCAGCGTCGAAATTATTGACGATCTGAACCGGCTCGCCTTTCTTATTGTGGGTAAGCCAATACGTGTTATCCACGAAGCGGCTAAGGAAGGCCGGATCATTGAGATCCGGAACAACCTCGGCTCCCGCAGGCAATGACAGCAGGGTGGGCTTATCCGGGGTAATGTACGCTTTATCTCCTACCAATACCGCCTCGCTACGGCCTCCATCGCCAACGATAGCCAGACCGCCGGGGTGATTGTCGGTACCATGGGCGTATTTGGGGATGGGTTGGGCGAGGATCGTGGCGAGTTGTACGGCACCCATCGCCCCGACTAGTGCCGCTAGGACAAAATTAGGCAAAGCTTTAGTGACAGCTAGAGATGTGGCAGCTATAGTCTGGGCTATATCCATCGCCTTCTGGAACTTCGCCTGTCTAGTCTGCAACTCAGCCTTCTTTCTCTCCAGTTCCTTGTTCTTGCGGCTGGTCTCTTCCTCCGCCGCGCGCTTGCGGGCCTCGGCCTCCTCTGTCGTTATTATATCTTTCTCGGCAAGAGCGTCTATAGTCTCAACCTTAGCGTCATACTCCTCTTGGTTGGCCTCTATTTCCGCATCTACATTATCTATTTGACGCTGGAATAATGAATTACCGATTGATATGATAGCAGAGATCGATTCTTGTATCAAGCGCTTTTTAGCCTGTTCTACTTTTTTTCGCACCTCTTCCTCTCGTTTGGCATCCTCTATGATTTTATCGCTGGTCTCTTTCGATAACTGAACACGGAGGCGAGCGATCTCCTTCTCTTTCTCTAGCCTCTCATCGCCTTCAAACAAATAAAGATTTGATTCAAGTATACTTAATTGACTTTGTAATGACTCCATAGCATACTGATGCTCCAGATCCGATTTCTGTTTCTCATACTCTTTTTTCTTGATAATCCCTTGCTCATATTGTTTAGTCAAGGCATTAAGCTCTTCGTTTATCTCTATCTGTCTTTGAGAAAGGAGTATCTCGTTCTGAGACTGCTCCGTAGACATAAGACGTTTTCCGTAATCATTGTATAAAGTCTCTATTTGCTTTAGATACTTTTCCTCTATCAACGCCCTGTCTTGGCCTGTTTTGTCCGCCTCTCTTAATTCTTTATCCTTTTGTAGTTGCAATATATCCAAGCGAGCGTCAAGCTCTTGCAAACTTCCCTTTTCTGCAATCGCAAGACGATTTTGAGCCTCCTCATTAGCCCTTTGCTCCGAGATCTTACGGTCGAATTCCGCCAATTTCTTGCTTCTCTCAGCCTCAATAGCCTCAATTTGCTCATTAACCCTTACGCCTTTCGTCTTTACGTCGTCGATACGCTTTTGGAAAGATTGCTCCAAGAGAAGACGGTCTTTCTTATACCCCTCATCCATCACATTAAGACGGGCCTCCTGAATATTCCGTTCGGCCTCCATCTCTAATTTCTCCCTACGCTTGGCCTCTCGTTCTATTTGCTCCTGCTGTCGTTTAAGTTTCTCCTCGTTAGAGTATAGTTGAATATCGGAATTGCCTAATATTTTATTTTCTTCCTCTCTCAATTTAAGCATAGCATTCAGATATATGTTTCCCGCCTTTTCAGCCTCCTTACCTTCCTTTTCTATAGAATCAGCCGCTTTGCCGGCTTTAGCTAAAGCTTCATCTGACGTATTGTAAAAGACTTCAAATCTATCAGTCAAAAATAATAGAGATTGAGCTGTTGGATCTAATACCTTTGTTAGATCAAACCTATCCCAAAACGTAGGATTTTTTCTTCTGTTTTCAGCCTCGATTTCCTTTTGTAACGCTTCTGTGTATTTTTCTTGAGCTAATTTTTGCGCAGCTGCCGCTTGTGCCCTTAATGACATAGCATTAATAAAGGCCTCCGTATTATCTACTAGCAGATTCTCAGCGTCATTAACATCCGTAACTGACACATCTAATTTCTTAAACTCAGAGGCGTTATCAATGATAAATTGCTTCTGCTTATTGAGATTACCTCCTAAATTATTCCATTCCGCTTGTAAGTTGCGTAATGTTACAAGATTCTCCCCATATGATGATGTCGAGTTCTTTAAAGCCTTGGCATAATCCCCGGTGGATGAATTCAAGTCTCTCTGGGCTTCCGAAGCGGCCTTAGCCGAGCTAGAGGATGACAATAAGTTTTTACCCCACTCAAAGATATCCTTACCATATACGGTAAGTAGAGTTATACCAACCGACAACAAGGTATTCCAAGACAAAGCGGACTTAGCTATTTGCTTCCACACGGGAACACCTTTCAGTCCCTCCTCCCGTAAGGCGGCGTTCTCCTTCCTTATCCGAGATATTTGGTCGACCAATATAGGGATATTGTTAGAGATAGCGAGGAATCCGGTCTGGAGCGATACCGAGAATGCTGGAAACTCACGGGTTAATTGATTGATCGCGTTTCCCATTCCATCCCAAGTGGAGACATAATTACCCACGTTTCTCTGATGCTGTCCCAGACTTTTATCAACAGATTTTACCTGAGTGTCCAAAGCCGCTATATTCTTTTGCAACTCTACTCCTAACTTGCTGTTAGCGGCTTCCGTGGAAAGCATCCGATACGCCTTTCTCAGCCTCTCCAATTGCAACGATTGCTCTTGATAACTATCGTTGGCCGAGTTGATCATTTTTGTCTCATTCGTAAGAATGTTCAACAGCTCTCTCAAGGATTCTCGATGAAGCAATTCAGACCTTACCAGATCCTGCCTCTTTTGCACGGCATCTTTAGTTGAGATAGCCCCGCTTTTCTCCATTTTATTCAATTGGCTTTTCTCCTTGGATAGTTGGGCCAATATCGTCCTTTCTTGAGCGACCATGCGTATATTCTCCTCCCTAGATCCCAATGTCTGGTCAATGAGTTCCTTCAATTCCTGACTTATGACAACCTCTTGTTGCTTGGCTTTCATGTTCTCCGAGATAGCGTTTGATTCCTTGGCTATGGAAGAGGATGATTGATCTAAACTATTTTGAACTTTCCCAGCCGCTTCCGCATATCTCTTGTTAACCTCTATCAGCTCATCAATCTTTCTCTTGTACTGGTCATTGGTCTTATTGAGAGTGTCAATCGTGCTTTTAAGCGCTGATACATTTTTCTTGTACTCCTCGATCTTGGCGTTCAACTCCGACAAGCTTGAGGGATTTATCGTCAACCCTTTCCCTATCTCTTTTACCAACCCGATATAGACATTCTGCGTATCCGCTAATTTCCTATCCAGACGCTCCAGTTGATCAAACGCCTCTTTCCCTACTATATCAGTGATCTTAGTCTCGTTTCCCGCCATAATTCCTCATGTCCTCTAATTGGTTAAACATAATCCTTATCATATTCCCGTACTCGGCCGCGGTGAACGTGTCAGGATCGATACGCATCTTGAAATAGGTGGACACGATCATTCTCTCACGGGTGAAATCTTTATCCTTGGGGTCTACCACCTTAGACTTGTTCCTATCCAGAACGCTCAGGCTATATTTCACTTGTGACATCTTGGACTGGATTCTCTTTTTAGCGACGATCAGATCTTGCTCTCCCGGCTCCTCCGGCATGCGGATACCTACCCTGCCAAGAATATCCGAAGCGTCAGCGTACATCATAGCGTCTATCAAATGATCCGCTGACTTCAACAGGATAAGCTTGATATTGCAATCCACCGCCCTTGACCGATCCTCTATCTCGATAGCGATATTCTTGTTCCCGGTTATAACGGAATACTCGTCAATAAGCCCCATCGCCGCTTTCCTTAACTCCCCATCGGTGGGCTTGGTCCTCCCTCCTTTTATAAGGGCGTTAAGATTTCCCTTGTACATCTCGATGAACTTGCATAAGGGTATCTCGTCGCATGTCGTGTATATATTCGCCATACTACTTATAAATAATGGATATATTCAACAATATCGCCTTTAGACACCATGGCATCTAAAGGCTCGAAGGCAAACGTGCTATCCGTTTTACGGATAAGCACGTAAATGCGTTTATCGGAAACGGCCATCTTGATAGCCAGCCTCCTTATGTTCTCGTATGTGGCCATCGCCTTGTTCTGCGAGGCGCAATTGCACGGCTTTATCATTTGAACCCGTATTTCTTGAATAACTTATCCAACGCGGGAACAACCCGCTCCTCAATCAAATAAGCCCTAGCCTCCGGGGTCAAACCCAGATGACCGGGGCCGTATTTCTTCTCTAAAGCGTCGTCACCGGCATAGAAACCGATGGATCTCGTGACTATCTTGCCACCTTGCACGATCGGCGTTATACTGGCGTGGTAATCGCCTCGTATGATAAGGTTGGGGGTGTTAGGGTCCCGTGGCGGCAGATGGAGTATGTCGGAGGACCTAGGCGGGGTTATGCTTTCCTTCATCGCCTTGTACCATCTGGCCTTGGCCCTCGCCGCCTTCGGGGTCTTCGTGGTCTCCACGAAATACGGGTCATCCAGATAGGTAGGCTTCAAAGGCTCCTTGTTCTCGTCTAGCCCGGACATGAGTTGATCAGTGATCAAGTCATGGATCAATCCCTCGCTCTCCCTCAAGCTGTTCGTAACCTCCGGCCAGAAGTTCTTCTCCAGCGTCCTCACGGCGTTCGCCACTCCCGCTATCGTCCCCATGGTTCCTCTCCATTATATCATAAGCGTCACATAGTATCCTCCTTCGATCCGCCATTCCCCGGTCAAGGAAGAAAGATCCCTCGTGAGCCTTCACGAAAGCCTTCCTTCCCATACCGAGACAAGCCTCATCATTGAACGATACCCCGTTTATGACCATTGCTCTATTCCTTTAACGTCCTCGGCGTATAACTCGGATGGCCTCTTGAGCGCGGGAGTGCCGGATGAAGGGGTCAAAGTAAGAGTGCCGTCATCAGCGTTATAAGTAGCCGCAGAAGCGTTATTCCATACAGAGGAGTTACCTAACAACGTCCCGTACATCTCGGTAAGGTCAAAACCTCCGTAATGCTCCACCACCTTAAACTTATTCTCTCCTTCGGGTAATTTCTTGACATCCACCCAGACCAATCCCTTCGCCTCGTCCAAGATATCGATATCGCTAGTGAAAGATATAGCGTTCATCCATGCTTTCTCAACATCCTTATAAACGAGGTTGATCGTAAGCGATGCGTTCTCTCCGGAACTCTTGAACCTCTGTCCACCCGGATAAACGGCACCGAGCTCATATCCCCTGAAATCACTTTCCGTATCGGTCTTCTCTCCATATACGACATTATTCTTGTCGATGAAGATCACCCTCATGCTCTCGTTCTTGAGCTTCATGAGATTGGTTCGTAAGCCCTCGTCATAATCGTTCATCGTGTAAGTCTCGACAAGCTCGCTATAACCCGTGATCTTGGACGAGCCATAACCGGTAGCGGATGTCTGGGCCTCGCCTCCGGAAGTGGCGTACTCAGCGATCGTCGAGATCGGATAGACACGGTTCGGACGGTCGGCGTGGGCGTACTCTCCCAGCTTCGTGTCAAAATCGGATATCTTGAACGTCATACCTACCGGAGTGAGTATGATCGCCTTGATATAGTCTGGAACGAACGGACACTTGCTCGTGCCGGTATTGAAAATCTCGGAACCGCAGTCCCTGAACATTTTTACTGCCATAATTATCTACATGTTATATTTTTTACATTTAATCTTAAATCCTTAATATCAATAGCGTCTATGCGATCGTCGAACTCGCTTTTCCCCTCGCCATACACGCCAGCCCTTCCATACCTGAAATTATCGGTCTTCACATGGGATACTATCGCCCCGGGGCCTATATCAAACTTGCGATCGTTGGATATCCTCCTTATAAGGCTGTCATATACCGGATACAACGTAGCCTTGAAGGACTTCTCCAATCGCTCCTCATTGGTATAATCCCCCAACGTATTCACGGCTATTATCAAGGAAAGGCTCACGGACGTTAAGGAAGGGTTGGACTTGTCCTCGTCGAACGGGGAATATAACCCTATCATAGGATATTTCCTTCCCGCCGTTACGGGTGCCTTCCCCATGGCGGAAAGCGTCTTGGCCATATATTGCCAATCACCGAATTGGTAATTGACCATATACCCAACGTCTTTTGAAACGCCAGCGACGATATCCCTGAATATATCCACCAAGACATTCATATATTCATCTCATTTATATGGGTCAATATATTCCTGTCAATATCCATGTCCTCCTTGAAAGACTCCCTTATGCGATCCGATATCCCGATGTTGATATCCACCATATTATTCCAAGCTTGGGTCATCATCCTTGAGGTATGCGCCAATATCCGCCTCACGTCCACGTCATCGGACGTGGAGGATACGGATATTAGCGTCTCGTTTCTCTGGTAATGAAAATAGACATACATAGCCATGGGAGACCTATCCGATCTCAATATCCCTAGGATATAATCAAACATGTCGTTTCCCTTCCTGCCATTATCGGCGTAATCGACGAATGAGTCATAATATCCTCCCATGAGCGAGACGAGGTACTCGTCCCCGTAGGTCTCGATATACCATACCACGTTCTCGGATATGGCATTGGAAGCCTCATTGGAGAATCCCCCGTCCTCCGGTATCACGAGTCCCTGTATCCTAAGGTCTCCCTTGAAGTACGCATTGTCTATTATCATCGCTATTTATCTTTATCAAGTGACATTTTCGAGTCCCCGAAGACGGATGTCTTAGTATCCGTGTCCGGGATTATCTTTCTTGTCCCAACCGGCGTCTTTGAGGATATATCGATCATGCCAAGCTCCTTTCGTATGGAATTCTCCTGAATGACCTTGTCGACCTCCAGCTCCTCACCCGTTATAATTATAGAAACCCTCATGTCATTATGTATTAAGAGGATTTCTTGATAGCGGTCAATACGTCGGATAACTTGCCATAGGCGAACGCCCACGGGTTGTATACCGGCATGATAACCTCCTCGTCCACGATCACCGCCGTCTGGTTTTTCAATCGGCTCTCGATATCATCGGCGAACTCGATATTGATAGAGGTATAATCCACCAAGGAGGCCCCGTTAACCATGTCCCCTACGAAATAATACCCCGGCATGATACAAGTGGTCTCGACAACGGGTCTTCCGGCCACGTATTTCACGCCGTTCACCAACGTCACGAGATTCAAGTCCCGACCGGACGTATCCTTCAAGGTCTCGATCTCAAACAAGGTGGATGGGTTCATGGCGATCATATTCGGGGTATACTCAGCGTACGTCATGACACCGAAGATGGCCTTGACAGCGTCCCCTAGGTTCGGGGATGCGACGGTGTTGAAGAAATTATTCTTCACCTCGAAAGTAGCGGAGGTAAACACCCCTGAGCCTGTATAAGCAACCTCGACCATGATCTCCCGATCATTCATCTTATGGATGTCGAAAGTGTCGTTCAAAGCCGTGAACGTGGTTACACCATCTATCTTGATCTTCTGGCCGTCGACGATCTTGTCCTGCGGGTTGGTAAACTCCACGATAGTGGCTTTTCCGCCATTGTAGCTTCTCGCTCCCTTGATAGATCCGGCCTCTCCGCTGACAACCGCGTCGGTTATGATATCGGATACGCATTTAACACCATCGTATTTGGTGATACCTTTCAGGTTATCACCCGTTCCATCACCGAACATGATCTGGAAATCCTCGGCCATCCTTACCCATGAGGATAAGCGATTGATCAACCATGAGCGAACATATACCCTAGATTTGAGCAATCTCTTGGACAAATAGAGGAAGGTACCGACACGCTTAACCTCCGAGCTCTCCTCCTTTAACTTAAAGGATGATTGGGATAACCGCCCGTTCTCGGACACGAAAGTGGCGTTACGATCCAAGTCGTAGATCAACTGCCATGTCAACATCGGGAAGGCAGGATCACCCTGATCGACGCTCATGAGATTACGGAAATTGATCTTTTTCTCGCTTACCTGCGTAACGACCCTGTTTTGCTGCTGACTGATCAAGATATTGCCCGTATAACTATCCGTCATACTGACCACGTCCTTCAAATCCAAATGGAAATTCCCGGAGGACTTCGTCTTACCATCTACATATTGCTTGAATTTCTCAGAGTCAAGGAACTCATTGATACTTTTCTCAAGAGGGCTATCCCCCCCCAAGGTGATGCCACGCCCCTTCATTTGCTCAATCTCCTTGCCCATGGACTTGATGATATCACGAATCTCCGTGACTTCCTTATTGTTATTACCGGAACCTAGAGATTTAAGCTTCTCGCTAATCTCGGACATCGTCTCCTCGTACTCCTTCCTGTCTATGACATTAGATCCGTAATCCTCCAGACACTTGTTGACCATCTTCTCGATAGTCCCAAGCGTTTGTTTCTCCTCGTCACTCAACTCACTCTCCTTCTTGGCGAAACCGGAGAAGGACAATATCGGCGCAACCGCCAAGGCATAGGCCGGATCGCCTACGCATGCGATAACGGCAAAAACCACCAAGGTCAACGCCATGATAGCGAGACCTCCTAAATTCTCATAAAAACCTTTCTTCAACATAAATAAATTAATTAATTGTTATTAATAAGATCACCTAGAGACCCCAAAGTGCATCTAGCGGCTTTATGTTTCTCTATCTGAGTGGAGTCTTCCGGCTCAGATATAAGGGTGTTGCTTCTATATATTCTGGAATAACATTTAGGGCAGCGGACATAAGAGGCGAAATCATCAACGGATTTCTTGGAGTTGATTATCTCCAAGATACGGTCTTGTAACTCCGGCTTGATCTTTTCCATCTCCTGATATACCACATCCTCCGTTATCCATCGTGAATAGTCACCGACGGCATCGATCACTTGGCTCTCCAAAGTATGTTCCGGTACTGTCCCATAATCGAAAGCCAGTCCGCAATGAGGGCACTGTACTATATTAGATCCGATCAACGCTTTCTCTATGATAGATATGTTAGCCTCAAGAGCCTTGAGCTTATCTCCGCTATATCTCTTATTTAAAGCGTCACGCATCATATTTATATGATCTCTCAAGTCACTACCCCTCAATTCCTTTATATCCATCAAGAATGTCTGAGGATTAGCCCCCCAATGGGTCAGCGTGCTATACTCGCCCAAGAACCACTCCTTAACGATAGCCGGGTTATTGGAATCCCGCTTCACGGCCCTGACACCCACGGAATGCTCCAAGGTCTTGCCATGATCCCTGTATAGCTTGTAATCCTCCAGCGTCTCTACGCCTATCTGCTTCTTTAGATTGATCTGCCCGGTCATGACCAGATTGCCATCCTCCTCCACTCCCTCTATAGGGCAGCCAAGAAGCTTGGTCTTGTCATGGTTGAGAAACCACTTGCACCTGTTGAAATTCTCTTGGAGCGTCTTGGAGAAAGAACCGGGAGACGATATATCGCCGTCGCTGTCCTTTATCCCGATACCATTAACGGCCACCTTGACTATTCCTTTCTCATCCACGTCCGTGGACTTGGTCTTAAATAATATGCTTCTATACGGTTCCATGTCGGTATAAACGCCAAAAGAGCCATACCCCACAGGATACGACTCCCGCCGGGTATGGCTCTTAGGCTCTAATTTCTTTTTTGTTATGTCCTACAAATATAGGGTTAATATATTAAAAAGCAAAACTATAGAATCATTTTTTATCATCATCAACATCACCCCTATCGTCATCGCCCTCGTCGGACGTTTTTTTGTTATCAGAAGTCCCTCCAGAAGAGGATGAGACGCTCCTTGATGGACCGCCAGACCTAGCTAAGGATATGATCTCCTTGACCAAGGCCAATTCCTCGGTAGACATATCGTAAACCAACTTGTCATACAAGGGGTTCCCTACCTTGCTCTCCCCTATCTGCGCTCTCCAGTCATTCAACGTCAATACGCCTCCCATGAATTCCTTCTGGCATTTCTCCGATACGATACGCCTCTTCTCTACCATATCCTTATCACGTACTTGCAATACGCTTACGCCACTAAAATCCACGTCTATATACATGCCGGACTTATCAAGGCCAAGAAAGGAGGTCATCGATCGGCAGAATTTCCGGGCCTCAGGAATAACGATATTGGAATAAACGGATATCTCGGCGATATCCTGATTGTCGTATTTGGCCATATCCTTGCGTGGAATCAGCACTGAAGGTATACCATATATACCGGCTATCTGTATAGCGTCCGCCAAAGTCTCCTCGAAAGGCATAAGTTCTTGGATGGACATGTTTATCCTCACGAACTCCGTAGGGACATCCACTATGCTCATCTGGGACCTGTCATTAGTCAACCCATAATTGTCATTCCACTCCTTCCTTATGTTTCTCTTCTCCTTGTCGGTGAGAGGAAGGGAACCATCAGCGTCATATTTCTTGCTTATCAGCAATCCCAAGGCCCCCCTTTTAACGTATATGACATTCCTTGCCTCGTACACGGCGACCAAGTTGGCGATAGGATAACGTTGGGTCTCCAACCTGCTACGTCCCTTTAGGTATGAGCTATTCAATCTCATATTTATATCCTTATAGTGGATGACCAGAGACGGGTCTATATCCATAAGTCCCGAGCTGGTGGAAATACGATAGCTGTTGATTATATCCTCCTTTGTTGACGGCTGGAACAAGGGAATGGACATCGGGCTGTTTATCACGACCTGATCACTTGGCAAGACCCAATAGGTATCGCACCATTTCCATAGCTCCTTAGGCTTTATCCCCCCTACAGACGGGGAGGCCTGCCAGAATCCATTACCTGTCACATACTTATAGACAAAAAACATCTTAACCAAATCCTCGAACGAGAATAAAGGGTTAGGATTGCTAAAAAAACGGTTCATCTCCTCGTTATTGAACACCACGGAATCATCCTTCGCCAATTTTAATTGATAATTGCCGCCCGCTATCCTGCTAGCCAAGAAATCCACGGGGAAAAAGACCTCTCCCATGGTCTCGAAGGCCTCGATAAAATTCCCGGAACAGGTATAGGGGCTGAACACCCCCAGATAACCGGACAAATCCACGAGTCCTCTCGACCTTGGAGGACGATCGGGCACATTCGCCACCTTATCCTCTTTCCTGAAAAAATCAAACAAACCCATAATATATTCGTTTTAAATATTGTTTCGTACCAAAATCTCCGCTATAGCGGATAGGCAACACAGCGACTCCCCTCCATCCTTGCCCCCATAATCTAGCATATTCTCGACAAACGACAGATAATCATCCTTCTCCTCGTAATTGTCGAGAAAATAAAATCGATCTCTCACGGTCTCCGAATGGGCGGATATCCTCAATCTTGCATCGGAAGCCCTCTTCCTTATCCTTATATCGCACTCCCCGCTCTCCCTTATCTCCCTAGCTACAGGGAAATAAGCCTTGTCGCTCTCAAACACGACATCCCCCCATCCTATAGGGCGCAAGAAATCCCTTAGAACTCCAGCCTCCGTGATATCCCTCAACGAGGCATCCAGAACGTACGCCTTCCCGTCCATCAATGCCACCTTTGCCATACCCGCAAGCCCATCAGGATTGACTGCCACATAGACTATCCTCGTGGCGTTCGATATATCCAATTTTACGTGATCGTAATATCTCATATCCTCCTCCTTATTTTTATTGTGCCTTCTCCTTAGCGAGAAAGACGTATACCTATCCTTTAATATCTCCGTGACAAAATAACGCTTGGCATCGCTAAGGTGACCGGCCTTCTCGTAGGATTGACCCGTAATCTTGTCCTTTACCCTCTGCTTGAGCATAGCCCCGTTGACATCCTTCTTAACCGTTATATAATCGTTTACCGATGTCTCGCAGCTCTCGTCTATCATGATGGACACGTCTTTTATATCTCCGGAATATATTGCGTTGATAAACTCCCCTGTCATGGATACGGATGGGTTCGATCTTGGCAACCTGTCCTCGCTGCGGAATCTCTTGTCTATACCCTCCTTGAACTTATCGAAAAAAGACCTCTTATCGTCATCTATCGTATTTCCGGCCTTGGTCGATACATCCCCATAAAGATAGACCATATCATCATGCCCTATCCCCTCCAGATATTCAACGGCGATCTCGGCGGCCTTGGTGACCGTGTTGAACGGATCGGACGGGGTTTCCTCGTGAATCTGCCTTATCCTCGTTATATCCCCGGTCTCAACCTGCCAAAAAGAGATGGAGATATAAGGCAGGACGTTGTTATCTATCGATATATGCACGGGAGCCTTGACATATGGGCACTTGCCCTTATGCTTGGCGGGGTCGAAGGCGTGGAAGAACTCGCCACCCGTCCTTATCGTCCCCCACTCGCCCAAGGCGTATATCAGATAATAAGCGTAATCCCTTTCCTTGTCCCTCTCGAAATCCGCTATCGTCTGAGCGTCATAAAAGCCATACGTGCCATCAGGAGACCCTACTACCCAGAAATTATTAAGATAGGTGGACTTGATGATAACCATATCCGGGCGGTGCGTCTCGTAAGTCTTTTTCCTTGGATTGTATATGGTCCGCTCGGAATTGACCCATTTCCTCCCTATCTCGGAATATTCCTTTGGCAGTATCTTACCCGTTACGCTATCCTTGAGCTTCCCGTACAGATGATTGTCCACCTCGGTCAATGTCTCGGTATCAAATATCTTTTTCTTGATCCAATGATCCTCCGATATCGGGTTAAATAGAGCTACGATCTTCTGTCCCTTGCGACCACGGAGACGCTTCCTTATCTGTTTCAAGTCGGATTCATCGAACTCGGATATCTCCTCGCAAAACACGTACTGATAAGATTCGAGACCCTTGATCTTCTCCGGATCGTCCAGCCCTTTGAACCGGATATAGGAACCGTTGAAACACCTTATAAGGTTTTCTTGGAATTTGAAAAAAGTATCTATATGCAATGATTTAGCCGCCTCTTGGAACGTCTTGTAGATACTGTCCGCTATGGTTGCTCCGGTCTTACGGAATACCATCGTGTTATAGCCCTTGGATATACATTCCAACAGGAAGGCTTGGGCCGCTGAGAAAGACTTGGCGGAAGACGATCCCCCGTACATGAAGATGAACCTTATATCGTCATTCCCCAGCGCCAGCTTCAAATGGTGAAAGTTCGGATTGAACCTCTTGTAGCTTATTATCCTCCTGTTATCCGTCTCAGCTCCCAAAATATTAAATATAGAACAATTATAAAATTATAAACCTCGTATTTTTTCTAACAAACATAGCCATTTATTTAAAAATAGAACACTATTCATCTATTCCGGTATCTATTCCGATCAGCGATTTGCCAAGGTCTACAACGGTTGGAGCGTCAAAGCCAAGCATCTTGCAGATACGTTCTATGGCTTTCAGCTTATCGTGCATCTCTATCTTGACATATTCCACGTCAATGATCTCCGGATCATCGCTCGTCCCAATATTTTTCTTCAGGATTTTAGTAGATATGCTCTTGATAGCCGACTTCTCCTTGTCCGTTAGACTCTCGAACTCCTTGCGCTCTATCCATGTATTGTGAAGATGGGCTATGGACGAGAACGCAATGTTACCTAACTCGCCCAGTAATTTCTCCTTGGTTATATCTGATTTAACTTTCTGCTCCTCTTGCAGTTCCCTTACCCTTGACTGAACCTTGACATCATCCAATAAAGCCGAAGCCTTCTCCCATACGGACTTATCTTTCCATTTATCGCAAGAGTAGGCACGCCTGTACGCCTCGGAAGCGTTCCCGCCGCACTCGATATAATAATTACAGAAATTCTCTTGTTTTTGCGTCAACCTCTTCATTTTCCCATAACGATTTTGATTTCTTTCTTGCATTTCTTGCACCAGCAATAATAGACCCCCTTGGAGCCATAATCATAGTGGCCAATCCAATTATGATGGACAGGACAGTAAACGTCCACTTGTTGCCTTTGAGATGAGTTGTTAGAAAAATCCATAAGTGACCTATATTATATTGTTAAACATAATATCCAATCAATAATACAAGTCACAAACTTGAAGCAAATATAGACAAAATTCTTTATATCCTAAAATAGCAAGGTTAAATTGGGTATATTCGCGGGTGTTAATCATTTATATACCATGAACGAGGAACTAAAAAAACTGCTTGCGTGGTTTGATAACTACGAGATTACATTTAACGAGATAAGACTGTCACAATGTCAATATATCTTTGACTTACGAAAATTTATCTCTGTCCAAACGAACTCTGTCCGAAAAAATTGGGACAATCCGACATTTGAGTATGATATTTTGAGCCTATATCAGCTTAAAAAAGTGCTGGAGGAAAAAGAGAAAGAAAATATGCCATAGAGCATAAAAAATAATCATTGAAAAACTTGCATGCTATCAAATTTGATAGTATATTTGCAATACAGAAATAACAATAGAAAGGGCGGCAACCTATAAGCGGCGAAAAGACATGGCAACTTTCAGAAAAGTTAATTTTGAGATGAGAAGAGGTAACGGTTATGGTCAATATGTGATCGAGGCACGTTACAGGGGGCAAAACATAAAGGTTCGTACCACGGATTCAGAGGCTTGGGATTGGATCAATGACGATTCGAACAAAGAAAAACATAATGATGCCCGTCGGCATTGTTATTTAAAAATAGTAGAGGCCTACAATAATTTATGAAACAAATAGAACTTAATCTACCGGAGTGGGTGTTTTGGGATGCCCACTCCCATGAGGGGAACTTATTGGGCGATAGGACAATCATCGAGCATGTACGCTCGGCTTCCGTTTTTGAGGTGTTTGATAGGGATTTTGACTTGATAGGTCTTAATCCGGAAGTATTGACATTTAAATTCAAGAACGAAGGTTCAAGAACCGAGAGGCTGTTGATGGCCTTGCATCATAGTTGTACTCTTGATCTTGTGAATGACCGGGAAATGTTATTAGGGATAATGAAAAAATGTGCAGTATGGTACTGCAATTACTGCGATTGGGAGGACGCCCAAGATGAATAATAGAGAAAGAATCGGCAAAAGAATAGCTCAGCTCCGCATGGAGGCTGGCGTGTCTCAATATAAATTGGCGGAACTTACAGGGCTGGCTCCGGGCAACATCGCCCGGATAGAGACAGGTAAATACAGCACTGGTATAGACATCCTGTCCAAGATAGGTGATGCACTAGGCTATAAGCTTGATTTCACAAATAAATAACATTAAAAAATAATATCATGGCAAGAACAACGGATTACAAGTTAAAAGGAGAGAAAATCAAGGGTCAAATAGACGAGTTAGTAACCGCTCTTTTGGAGGAGAGGGAAAATTCCTTTGACGAGAACAATAAGAAAATAAAGATTGCAAATGTAGATCTTGAAGGGTTGAGCAATATTGAGTTGCAGCAGTTACAAGTACGTGTATCTAAACTCTTACTAGAAAGGACAAAATAGTCCTATTTGTCGCTACTAAAAGTATAACGCCCGTGTCAGAAAAAACACGGGCGTTTTTTATTGGTCCATTTTTCCTTTTCTATAACTCGAATTATCATGCAGTCTCCACCCTATTACATACTACACTATCTATATTTTTAATTATCAATTTTTTAACTTGAATTTCACAATCATTACTACCTTTATAGAATATGCTGAAAATATCTTCCATGTCAATCTCATCCTCTTTATATAAGATTTTCCATTGTTCAACAAATATACATTCAGCCCTTTTCAAAATCTCTAGCAATTCTACAAGACGATCGCTCTTTTCCATAACATTTACGTTTTATTATTGATAATTTTTTAAGACATGCACAATTTATACTCAAGGTTAACGCTATAGTCTCTTGTCGCACGATAAGTAATACTGTTGCTATAATGCCCATTCCTATAACCTTTGTCGGCTTATGAAAGTTTATCATATTCACATATTATTTAGCATTAATGATAAAAAAAACATATTACCCACGCATCATCATTATATCCCTTCTCATCTCCACATAATCCCGGTAACGATCCGGATTGTTAACGTAATCAATTACCCTTGATATCGCCATGTCCGCTTGAAATTTTTTTACCTTAGTATAATAACGTATCACGCCTTTCGACTTATCTGAATGCCCTAAACAATAATCTATGACCCCATCCGGGATTCCTATCTCGGAAGCATATTGAGCGAAAGATTTACGAGCGGAATAATACACCACTTTTTCCGTTATCCCTAACGACTGCGCCAATTTGGATAGCGAACGAGAAAGATACCTAGAGAAATTAGGATAGGAAAACTTATATCCGAAATCCAACTTGCCAGTCCTCTTATCCATCCATCTATCTATAATATCTCTCGCTTGGTCTGGTATAGAGAACACGATCTTATTGCCTCCCCTCGTCATATTCCTAGATTTAGTCCTTACATATTCCAGCGTATCGATTCCACGGAAATCAATGCCGAGTAGATCTATAAGATTGATACCTCCAAGATAAAACGACAAGCAAAACAGATCGTGCGCCACCTTTAATCGACGCTCCGAAGGATCGGCCATTCGCAAACGATTAAATGACTCGAAAGATATGTCAACCTCACGTACGGGAGAAGTCGATATCTGGAAGTTTACGAAAGGATGGACATCATATTTCACAAGCCTTCTTTTTATACCCTTATTGATTATAGTCTTGGTATGTCTCATCATCATGGAGTTCGTGGCCTCCCCAATTCCCTTTTTATTCCTCAAGAACCTAGAATAACCTTCTATCAGTTCTGGAGTGATATCGGAAAGGAATATATCCCCTTTCACGAACTCGGTAAAATACCTGCAATTCCGCTCGATCAGCTTTGAGTACCCGATACTCCCATTATCGATCAACTCCCTTTCATAGGATGAGCTTACATCCTTGAACGTAGAGATATCGTTATCCCCTGCTGAATTAACCAACATTCCCTTTATCTGCACGCATGTATATAACGATTGGTTCTTAATCGAGTCAAGCTTGTCTTGATACTCATTAAGCATATTCCTCAATCTTTTGTTTATAAAAGAAGCGTCCGGTCTCTTTACGACTTGACCGTTCTTAAACTGGGACTCGCTATCTAATATCACGTTCGTCACGATATAACAAGTCTCTCTCTTGTGGCAGACCGCCACCCTGACCTTGTGCCTCCCATCCTTGAGAGCCTTGGCCTTGAAAAGTGTCAATTTTAAAGTAGCCATATAGATTAAATTTTTTAGGATACGCGAAGGATAAGCTTTTATGTCCAAAAGTGGACTTTATATCCTTTTTTTTAATCTACAAAAGGGGAAAGATCTAAAACAAAAGCGGAAGTTTAACAGCTAAATATCAAACAATTATAAACTTCCGCTCTTCGTGATCAGGATGGGATTCGAACCCATGACCCACAGCTTAGAAGGCTGTTGCTCTATCCAGCTGAGCTACCTGACCATCCTTATTTTCGTGGTGCAAAGGTAAGGATTTTTCTTTTCCTTGCAAACTTTTAGTACACTTTTTTACATATTGAATTTAGAATGGATAACCAACGGCAAAATGCAAGGCGAAATTATCCTTGAAATTAGGACGGGTTATCGCCCAACGCCTAGACTTTTTCTCCTGAGGATTATAAGCCTTGAAGCCTGTATCTAAACGTAGTAGAAAGAAATCAAAGTCCAAACGAAGTCCCAAACCATAGGAAACAGCGATCTCCTTGTAAAAACGAGAGAAATCAAAGTTTCCAGCCTTATAGCGTTCATCTGATACATTCCGGGTCCATATGTTTCCGGCATCTATGTAAGCCGCCAATTCAAACTTCCAAAAAAGTTTCGTTCGATATTCCAAGTTCAAATCCAAGCGGATATCCCCCGATTGAAGAGCGAAAGAAGTCGTGCTGTCAACTTCCATACTACCCGGACCTAACTCTCGTACAGACCATCCCCGGACACTATTCGCTCCCCCCGAGAAATAAGCACGCTCAAAAGGTAAATAGTTTGAGTTACCATAAGCCATCCCCACTCCCACTCCTATATGGAAAGCTAACTTGTTACGACTGTCAAGCACGATTCCTTTACTAAAATCGAAATCCAATTTCACATATTGCGCATATTCCGTACCAAACAACTCATAATAACCGTCATCATTTTTCTTCGCCCCCGTAAGATGCGAAAAGGCACTCAACAAATTCCCTGCGACCTCGACCGACGCACGTAGGGAATGCGTGTTTCTCAAACGATTCTGGGGAGAATAATTACTGAAGGAATAAGTATATCCCGAACTCATGATAAAATGGTTCGTATAGTTATACAACACCATATAATCCGGCAAGCTATTGATAAAGTCCATATTCTTATCCGGCAAATACACATAATTCAAGTCTACAAGCTTAAAGGTATGGCGTGCCTGTGTATTGCCCCGATCTTGCCAAATATAACTCCAACCACCAGATAGAATCGCCCTCGTATACTCCGGACGTTTTTGCAGGTTGTAACTTATTTTCGCTTCAGTTGACGCACGTAGCCGCCTACGAAAATCCGAACTCAAGAATGGGAACAAGAAACGAGGAAACAGCAAGGACCCTTCCGCACCTAACTCCCAGTAATTACCAAAGCCATTCGCCTTATTTCCGGATAACGCCTCGTAAGCCCCTCTCACCCTCGCCGAGAATAGCTCCGATCCTCGGAAGATATTCCTATGCTGATAATTCAAGCTGGAGGCAAACCCATAATCACCCGCCGAGTTAGTACCTTCCAAATCCACTCCCACCGTATTTATCTTCGCAGGAGAAGTGAGAATGTAACAATCCAACTTCATCGTATCCCGCTCCTCTACTTCCGTAAAACGTATATTTACATTCCTCAAAGCCCTTAGAGAAGCGAACGCTGAATAGGTCTGCTCTATATTCTTCTCACTAAATAATTGCCCCGGACGAATATAAGTACTCCTCCGGAGCACGCTCGGACGGATACTCTTCCCGTTCCGGCCATATACGATATTCACCCCTGCGCTGAGCATCGTATCTGTAGCCATGAAACTAGCGTCCTCTCCTACCCCCATCGGATTATAATCGGTTAAGACCGTTACATCCTTAATATAATACTGACGATGCGGCTGATCCTCTACCGACCCATTGGGCAACACCTTCCGATAAGGTTTCATGGACATATCAAGATCCACGACATTTTGGTTAAAAGAACTATCAGCGATATATCCTAAATAATCCCGATTAAAACCATAATACCCGTTCCAGCGAAGTAAGGTCGTAATACGCTCCCGCTCCTTGTCCAATATATCCCGGTCAAATAAAGTTCCTTCCTTAACTAATTGGTTATACTCTTCCTGTGAGGACCGGAACGCAGAAGCTAAGGGAGAGCGGCGAGGCGCTTTCAGATGTGCCAAACTATCAATTTTCGGATCGGGGAACTTCATCGTGTAATTGCGTATCCTATATGGATCGTTCGCCTTTATATGGTAAGTTACAACCGCTTTCTTATGGCGTGTCGTATCGATCGTCGTTGATACATCCGCATGGACATACCCTTTATTAATGTAAAAACGCTCTAGTTCCATGGCGGACTGTTCCACCAACATCGTATCCAGCACCACGGGAGGCTCACCAATCCTACGTAACTGTTTATTGATCCATTTCTTCTCATTCTTACCAGACCAATCATAGACAAACAACTGCCACTTCATCAGACCAAACACCTTGAAGTTTGGTTGCTGCCTAAGATAAGATTTTAAATCCGCAGACTTATAATCCTTGTTATCCGACACGATCTCCACCTTATCCAGCAAATATTCCCCATCCGGCACAAACTTGGTCGTACTACAAGAGGCTAGCAGTAGTACGATACAGATAAAATAGCATATACGTAGAGATCGATTCATCATTCCAAGCTTTTTACGATCGCGAATGTACTGGAATTTAAAGAATTTACCGTACTTTTGTTTTGTAAAAAGAACTAAGATGCTAAGCAAGACCAAAGTCAAATACATCCGTTCTCTGGAATTAAAGAAATTCCGGAATGAAAATAATGTTTTTGTAGCCGAAGGAAATAAATTGGTAGCCGATATGTTACCGGCCTTTGAATGTGAGTTATTAATAGCCAAGCCATCTTGGATGGCTACACAAGGCGATATTCCGGCCAAGGAGTTATTGGTAGCGGAAGAAGATGATATTCGTAAAGCCAGTTTCCTGAAAAATCCCCAAGATGTACTCGCAATCTTTAAACGCCCCAATTGGGATATAACGGAAATAACGCCGGAAAAGGAGCTTGTTCTCGCATTAGACGGAATCCAAGATCCGGGCAACTTAGGTACGATCATCCGGTTAGCGGACTGGTTCGGTATTTCCCATATCGTATGCAGCAAAGATACCGCCGATGTTTTCAGTCCAAAAACCGTACAAGCCACTATGGGTGCGCTCGCCCACGTAAAAATACATTACACCGATCTGGAAACGTTCTTACAGGCCCAATCTGCCCAAGCCATACCTTTATACGGCACCTTCCTTGGCGGAGAAAACTTATATGAGAAAACCTTATCCGGAAACGGTATCTTGATAATGGGTAATGAAGGAAATGGAATACGTCCCGCCATCGAGGCTTTTGTAAACGAAAAATTGTATATCCCGAACTATCCGGAAGGAAGAGACACCTCAGAGTCTCTCAATGTGGCCATCGCTACAGCCGTGGTCTGTGCCGAGTTTCGCAGACGCCAAGGGAATCCCGCTTAAACGATATATATGGACTGAACAACCCGGCGTAATCTTTTCAGTTAACACCGGCCAAGATCCCATCACCTGCTTAAAACCAATCGCCGGTTCCGAGGAAAGAACCGGCACCAGCACTCCATCATAAAAAGCGGTTCCAGCTATCTCCTCATTCAACGGGTAAACACCATGAAACACACCATTATCATCCAGTTCGATATAATGCATACGATAAACCTGCTTACACCAAACGTAATGAGCGGCAATTCTTCTCATAAGTACAATAAACAAATAGAGAGATTACTTAATAGAATCCTTAGGTAATTCGGCAAGCTCCTTACCATAGTTATATTTCATCAAGCTTAAGCTATCTATATACACCTTATAATAAGTCGTATCCATATTATCCATACGGATATATCCAAACACACGCTTTACTTTCTTAGTTGGTATAGTCTTCAAGATCGTCTCGTGATATCCATCTTTCGTGATCTTACTATTCACCGTCAAGGTCGTATCACCTTGGTCTGCGCTTAAACGTACCTCCGGCTTATAAGCCATTTTGTTATTCAATCCCCAGACACGCATGCCCAGCACGAAACTACTGCCCGAGGAATAATTCGTTTCCGGACGTATATCGAAAGTCACCCCATTAAATACAGAGGTAGGAGACAAGACCAGATAAGAACGGCGAGGCCAAATATCCACGGAATCCCGGTTAGATACGGGCGCAGCGTCTGCCTGCACATCTCCTAAGTTATTGATCCGTTTATTAAGATCGGCCAAGACCCGGTTGTAGACCTCCATGTAAATATCCAAGTTACGGCCGTACCACACCAACGAGCTATCATACACCGCTTGTGTAATATCATGCTTACGGAATACAGACTCATACAAGGCAAGCTTCATGGTATCGGATTTATAAGCGTTATAATCCACATTTACCATGGCCTCAGCCAGCAACATATCCGTCAAGACACCCTGCATCTTTTTCTCCGACAGAATACCATCCGGAACCTTACTACATGCCGCCAGCAACGTCGTGGCTAATAAAGCCATACCATATATCCGTAATTTTCTCCGCATTTATTTCTCTTCTTTCGAAAGGCTAGCCGACAAAGTATGCCGATAAAATATTAACAAAAGGAAAACTCCCACGCAAATCGCCGAGTCCGCCAAATTAAAGATCGGACGGAAGAAAACGAACTCCTGTCCACCCCAGATCGGAACCCAATCAGGGAATACGGTCTCTATCAATGGGAAATAGAACATATCCACCACCTTACCATGCAGCCAAGAGGCATAACCACCTCCCTCCGGCATAAAAGTAGCAAGTTGCCCGAAACTATGGTCGAAGATCACGCCATAGAATATCGAGTCGATTATATTTCCCACCGCCCCCGCGAAAACCAAAGATATACAGGCAATAAAACCGAATTTATAATTTTCTTTAACCAGCTTATACAAATAATATCCGATAAACAATACAGCCACGATACGGAATACGGAAAGGAATAATTTCCCAATCACCTCTATACCGAATGCCATACCCGGATTCTCGGTAAAATAGAGATAAAACCACGGAGTTATCTCTATACTCTCATGCAACTGCATGTGGGTCTTAATCCATATTTTCAGCGCTTGGTCAAGAAGAAGGAGCAGTATTATGATTAACACTGCTCCCCAACCTTTAGAATATCTCATTTACTTTGCACCTCCTTGTTTTGCTTCGATACTTAAAGTCGCATGAGGCACGGCACGTAGCCTTTCTTTCGGGATCAATTTACCAGTCTCCCGGCAAATACCGTAGGTCTTATTCTCGATACGGATCAAAGCGGCCTGCAAATTCTGGATGAATTTCATCTGGCGTTGCGCCAAACGGCCCGCCTCTTCCTTCGATAACGTAGAAGCGCCTTCCTCCAGCACCTTGAATGTAGGAGACGTATCAGCCACGTCGTTACCGTCGGAATTTGTAACCCCTGATCGCAAAAGCTCGTAATCCCTCTTCGCGATTTCCAGTTTCTCTAATATAATAGCGCGGAACTCCTCGAGCTCAGCGTCTGAATATCTTGTCTTCTCTGCCATGGTTCTAAAAAAATTTAGGTTCAACAATCGTTCAAATATCAATCAAAAAGAAGAATTAAGAATGAATATAAAATCATATTATTTCTTCTTTGCATGCAAAGATAATATAATTATCGATTTTCCTATATTTCATTCCTAATTCTTCCGCAAGAAATGCTATTCTATTTTTAAGCTTTCTCGATCTTTACGGACAATTTAAAGTCCTCGAAATCGAGTTCCGTAGCGTCGCTGATCGCATTATCCATGATTTCGATAGATTCCGCCAATACTTGGTTAGCGATATAATCCTTATAATCATGGATCGCCTCATCCATCTCCTCGCAAGAAAGAATGGATACATGGATCTTATCCGTTATATCGAAACCGCTGCTCTTACGCAAGTTCTGGATACGATTCACCAACTCACGGGCCAGCCCCTCCTTACGCAAATCCTCGGTTACGGTAATATCCAAAGCGACTGTCAAGCGACCTTCATTAGCGACCAACCAACCCGGGATATCCTCAGAGATGATCTCTACATCCGTACGCTCCAAAACGGCCTCCTGTCCATCTACCATCAAGGTAAACGTTCCGGCTTTCTCGAAAGCGTTGATATCTTCTTGGCTCATCGATTGAATCGTGGCGGCCAGCGCCTTCATGATCTTTCCGTAGCGCGGGCCCAACTTCTTAAAGTCCGGTTTGATCTTCTTCACCAAGATACCTGCCGTATTATCCACGAACTTCAGCTCCTTCACGTTCACCTCGTTCAAGATCAGGTTCTTCACGGCCTCGATACTCTCTTGTTGATGAGCGTCTACAACCGGAATCATTACCGTATGCAACGGCTGGCGAACCTTGATATTCACCTTGCGGCGAAGAGCCAATACCATAGAAGAAACATCTTGAGCCATTTGCATACGCTCTTCCAAATTCTTGTCGATCTTAGACTCGTCGTAAACCGGGAAATCGGACAAGTGTACGGACTCAACGTTCTCACGTCCCGTAACAGCGACCAAGTCTAAGAATAACTGATCGGCATAGAACGGAGCGATCGGAGCCATCAACTTAGCCACTGTCTCCAAGCAAGTATATAAAGTCTGGTAAGCGGACAACTTATCCTCCGTCATACCACCACCCCAGAAACGGCGGCGGTTCAAACGCACATACCAGTTACTCAAGTTATCATTTACGAAATCAGAGATAGCACGTCCGGCACGAGTCGGCTCGTAAGCCTCCAAGTAGCCATCCACATCCTTCACCAAGCTGTTCAACAGAGAAAGGATCCAACGGTCAATCTCCGGACGCTTGCTCCATTCTACATCCGGATCGGAGTAGTCGAAGCCATCCACGTTCGCGTACAAAGCAAAGAATGAATACGTATTATATAATGTACCAAAGAACTTACGGCGAACTTCTTCGATACCATCGATATCAAACTTAATATTATCCCATGGTGAAGCGTTCGTGATCATGTACCAACGCAACGGGTCCGAACCATACTTCTCGATCGTAGAGAATGGATCAACAGCGTTGCCCAAGCGTTTAGACATCTTGTTTCCGTTCTTATCCAATACCAGACCGTTAGACACGACAGCCTTGTAAGCCACGCTATCAAAGATCATGGTGCCCAGAGCATGCAGGGTAAAGAACCAACCGCGTGTCTGGTCAACACCCTCAGCGATAAAGTCAGCCGGATAGATCTGACGATTATCGAACTCCTTCAAGTTCTCGAACGGATAGTGGATCTGGGCATAAGGCATAGCGCCGGAATCGAACCATACATCGATCAAGTCTGTCTCACGCTTCATCGGCTTGCCGGAAGCGGAAACCAAGATAATATCATCCACATACGGACGGTGCAAATCGATCTTCTCGTAGTTCTCCTTCGTATAATCTCCCGGAGCGAAGTCCTTATAAGGGTTAGACTCCATAAAGCCGGCCTTCACCGATTTCTCGATCTCGCCGAACAGCTCTACCACGGAACCGATACACTTCTCCTCGCTACCATCTTCCGTACGCCAGATCGGTAACGGAGTACCCCAATAACGACTGCGGCTCAAGTTCCAGTCTTGCAAGTTCTCCAGCCATTTGCCGAAACGTCCCGTACCCGTGCTCTGCGGTTTCCAGTTGATCGTATTGTTCAACTCGATCATGCGCTCACGGCAAGCGGTCGTGCGGATAAACCAGCTATCCAACGGATAATACAATACCGGTTTATCGGTACGCCAGCAATGCGGGTAATTGTGGACATGCTTCTCGATCTTGAACACCCGGTTCTGGGCCTTCAGCATCATGCAGATCTCAATATCCAATGTCTCATCTTTATCCGTCTTCGTATCATCGTAAGCGTTCTTCACGAATTTTCCTTGCCATGGATCATAATCAGAGGCGTTCATACAATTTTGTACAAACTCCGGAGCCAAGTCTTCCAGCTTATAGAACTTACCGGTCATATCCACCATAGGGCGCATATTTCCATCCTTATCCTGCATCATCAAAGGAGGAACCCCGAATGTTTTCGCCACACGGTTATCGTCCGCACCAAACGTCGGCGCGATATGTACGATACCCGTACCATCCTCTGTCGTAACGAAATCACCCGTGATCACACGGAATGCACCTTCACCCGGATTTACCCATGGGATCAATTGCTCATATTTCATACCGGCCAACTCGGAACCCTTCCACTCACCTACTACGCTGAAAGGAACCAGCTTGTCACCCGGTTTGTAATCAGACAAAGAAAGCTCCGCAGCTTTCGGATTGAAATAAGCAGACAATAAATCTTTCGCTATAACAGCAGTCATCGGGATACCCGTGTAAGGATTATAAGTCTGTACAGCCAGATAAGTAATATTCGGGCCTACGCAAAGCGCCGTATTGGAAGGCAACGTCCAAGGAGTCGTTGTCCATGCCAAGAAATAAGGATCGCCGAATTGTGCCATCTCCGGTTTCGGGTCCAATATATGGAACTGTGCCGTACAAGTCGTATCCTTCACGTCACGATAACAGCCTGGTTGGTTCAACTCGTGCGTGCTCAAGCCCGTACCCGCAGCGGGAGAATACGGTTGGATCGTATAGCCTTTATATAAAAGACCTTTCTTATAAAGCTCTTTCAATAGATACCACAAGGTCTCGATATAGCGGTTATCATACGTGATATACGGATTCTCCATATCCACCCAATAACCCATCTTCTGCGTCAGATCCTCCCACTCTTTCGTGAACTTCATCACGTCCTTACGGCAAGCGGCGTTATACTCAGCGACAGAAATCTTCTTACCGATATCTTCCTTCGTGATGCCCAAAGCCTTCTCCACGCCCAACTCGACAGGCAGACCGTGTGTATCCCAACCCGCCTTACGATTCACCAAGAATCCCTTCATGGTTTTATAGCGGCAGAAAATATCCTTAATCGAACGGGCGATAACATGGTGAATACCCGGCATACCGTTTGCGGATGGAGGACCCTCGTAGAATACGAATGTAGGATGTCCCTCTCTTGTTTCAAGACTCTTATGGAAGATGTCTCCATCCTTCCATTTCTTCAGCACCTCTTTATTTACGTTCGACAAGTCAAACTTAGAATATTCGGTAAATTTCTTACTCATATCGCGATGTATTTATCTTGCTTCTAAAAAATTGCCGCAAAGTTAGTGATTTCTTTCGAATTAGACAATATGGAATTTTCATTAATGAAAGCACAGGTTTCTTCTGCGTGAAACAAATTTTAGTTAAAGCAGAAAAGTAACAGTATCTGATAAAATCCTATTAGGAAACCTACCGGCTCTCTCCTACTTTTGCCCCTGAATTTAAATCTAACACCTACTAATAAAATGAACATTAAGAGTAAATTCGGTTATTTATGTTGCGCCTTCCTATTGACCACTAGTTTATGGGCACAAGACGTATTGATTTCCACGAGGAATACCTCATTATTGCTAGACGCACCTGTCGGCGGAGAGGTAAGATTCATCTACTATGGAGACAAGTTATCCACTTCCGATGCGGCTACCTTGCTCGAGACCGAGCAGAAAACATTTTCCGCTTATCCGGTCTACGGCTTGAATTGCCCCTCCGAAAGCGCATTGTCCGTTACCCATGGCGACGGGAATATGACCCTTCAACTGGAAGTCATAAAAGTAGATACACGAAAAGAGCAAACGGCAGATATCACAACGATCCGATTAAAAGATAAAGTGTATCCTTTTTATATGAATCTCTGTTACAGAACCTATCCGGACGCCGATATCATCGAGACTTGGACAGAGATCACGCATGAGGAGAAAAAAGCGATCACCCTCAATCGTTTCGCTTCCGCTTATCTGCCGATCCGGAAAGGAGACGTATGGGTTTCCCACTTATACGGCTCATGGGCAAACGAGGCTCAATTGGCACAAGAACCGTTACGACCGGGCATCAAGATGATAAAAAACAAGGATGGTATCCGCAACTCCCATACCGCCCACGCCGAAGTGATGATCTCCCTAGACGGAAAACCAAAGGAAAACACCGGTTCCGTTATTGGCGCCGCCCTATGCTATAGCGGTAACTACAAATTATTCTTCGATACGGATGATAGCGACTATCACCATTTCTTCGCGGGAATAAACGAGGAGAACTCGGCTTACACCCTCAAAGCCAAAGAAAGTTTCCGTACACCGGAATTGGCGCTGACTTACAGTAAGGACGGCTTAAGCGGAAGCAGCCGAAATTTCCACGCATGGGCACGCAAACATAAGATAGCGAATGGAGCGACCGCCCGGAAAATCTTACTAAACAGTTGGGAAGGTGTATATTTCGATATCAATCAAGAAGGTATGGACCAAATGATGAGTGATATCCAGTCTATGGGCGGCGAGTTGTTCGTCATGGACGACGGCTGGTTTGGCGATAAATATCCTCGTAATAAAGATAACTCGTCCTTAGGGGATTGGATGGTTGATGCCCGAAAACTACCAAGAGGCATCGAGGGCCTGATCGCCGACGCCAACAAGCATGGTATTAAATTCGGTATCTGGATCGAGCCGGAAATGGCCAACACGACAAGCGAATTGTACGAGAAGCATCCGGAATGGGTATTGAAAGCTCCAAACAGGGAAATCGTCCTGGGGCGTGGCGGTACACAGGTCGTTCTTGATCTCTCCAATCCCGAGGTGCAAGACTTCATATTCGGTATCGTCGACAACTTGATGACAACATACCCGGAGATCGATTATATCAAATGGGACGCCAATATGAGCATCCTGAACCATGGCTCCCAATATCTGCCTTCGGATCAGCAAAGCCATATGTATATCGAATATCACGAAGGATTCAAGAAAGTCTGTGAGCGTATCCGAGCCAAATACCCGGATTTAACCCTACAGGCTTGCGCCAGCGGTGGAGGCCGGGCAAATTACGGTGTCATGCCTTACTTCGATGAGTTTTGGGTAAGCGACAATACCGATGCCTTACAGCGTATCTATATGCAATGGGGTACTTCTTATTTTTTCCCGGCTATCGCCATGGCCTCACACATCAGCGCCGCCCCCAACCATCAAACATTCCGGGTCATTCCCCTAAAATATCGGATCGACGTAGCGATGAGCGGCCGTTTGGGCATGGAGATCCAACCCAAGAATATGACAGAAGAAGAGAAAACACTTTGCCGCAAGGCGATCGCCGATTATAAGACGATCCGTCCCGTCGTGCAATTCGGCGATATCTACCGTCTGGTTTCTCCGTACGATCGTTTGGGAGTAGCTTCCTTGATGTACACTTCACCGGAGAAAGACAAAGCCGTATTTTATTGGTGGAAGACCGAGCATTTTGTCAACCAACATTTACCCCGTGTAAAGATGAACGGATTATCCCCAGACAAGAAATACAGAGTCTGCGAACTGAACCGGATCGACAACGAGCCTCTGGCCTTCGAGGGTAAAGCTTTCACCGGAGAATATCTCATGGCGAACGGACTGGAAATCCCTTATAATCACATTGTCGATTATCACAAACAGAATGATTACTCGAGCCGGGTGCTTTATTTGGAGGAAGTTAAATGATGAATAAATCATTCTCCTTCCAAGGCGATCAATAAGGCGATCACCTCCGAATAATTAGCGGTTCCAGTAGGTATCTTATTGCCTTTCAGGAAAAGATTATAGACCACGTCTTGTGCCTCGCCGATCAACGGGCTGTATAAGGATTGCCAATAGGCGACTTTCTCGTTATACAAGTCCTTGATCTCGGGGCGTAATCTTTTCTTCCATGCCTCAAAAGCGTCCTTATCCAAAGCCACATATGCGTTACTCAGCGCATAAGGCAGCAAAGAGAAGTAACCAGAGAACCGGATTTCCGGCACGGAAGAACCCGTGCATATTAAATAACTGTATAGATTAGCCTCGGCCTCGTTGGATATACTAAGCACATGAGCCATCTCATGGGCGTAGGTGGCGGGATATTGCACGGGCAAGAGCTGGCCGTTCAAATTGAACTCCGTAAAAAACGGCCCCATATATCCCATCACCCCTACTCCACTCATCAACCGGGAGAACAGCATCGTTTTAGGATGAAGATAGGTTCCGGGAGTGGTAAGCCCGAAACGAGTAGGCAATTCCCGATATCCTTCCTGCACCGCCTCTTTCACGACCTCCCGATCGATCGTCTCTATCGGAACCCATGAGGCGTTCAGGGAATCCGTGTAGGCATCCAAGAAGGATTGGAAATGTTCCGAGGAAAAAGGCACATAAGTGGTTCGCGTACGAGTGAAAAAATCTTCCCGGAAATAATTCAATCCCCAAGCGATATAGAACCAGACATACACCCATGCCAGATATTCCACGACATGCCTTATTGTCCTCCCGATCCTCCGCCTCCTTATAATCGCATACGACAGATACCCTAATAACCCGGCGATGCTACCATAAATAAAACAATCCCCTACGGAAAAAGGGAACAAGCAGGAGAAACGAGATAGCATACCCGATACCCATGGATAAATCGAACGGGAATACCATTCGCCTAATCTGGGATTTCCCATCACGATCCATATTGCGACAAGAAAAATCGCCAATATAATCCAACGAACACGTATCTTTTTTAGATATTCAAGTTTAATCATAGGAGGCAAATATATCATATCCTTTTCAGTCCACACAGTTTTATTATTAAAAAAGAACTAACGCTCCACAACTACAGAACATACAGACAACACAAAGCATATAAACTAACACTTGCATCCTGTTATTTCCATTTATCTTTAAGGAAAGATGCAAAAAACGTCTTCGTCCATATAATATAGCTTGGTCAAATACTAAACCGGAACATTGCAATACATCCAACAATTTTTCCGGCCCATCGGCAACATAGCAATCTGCCGCTTCTCCTTTCAAGTGTTGGCTGGTAACGACCCCGCCAGCAAGACGATTTACCTTCTCATTCCGATATCCACTCAATATAGCAATCGGTGCCCCATACAATAGACGTAATGGTTCCAATAAACCAACTGCCAAATTTTGAAGCGCTAGACATGCACAAGGAGGAGGCTGATTATTTATCGCATTGTCCACGGCAATACCACTATAAGTAAACTCATCCAAACAAAAATGCTCTGTTAACCTTTTATCATGTCTTTCCATAATTTTCAATTTTCAATTATTAATTTTCAATTTATAAGAGTAGTCCACTCCAAAAAGGGCCCCGGCAAACGTACTGATCTCACCGAAAGCCACCAGTACACTGTTATCGATCAATCCTTGCGGATCAATCCAGAATCCGCTGAAGAGAAGTGTGATCCCGCTCATTGAGAGCAGGATCGCAACAATTAATTGAATCGTCAAACGCCTCATAGCTCTTAGATTTCATCCGGACTTTCACTATCACTCCCGTTTCCACCCGTATCTTCTTCATTTGGAAGCACAGTCTTCTCAAAACTTGTCCGGCTCTTGGCTACGCGTAGCGCCTTGCCCGGGTAGAACCGTACTTTCGGCTCCCGAATCAAGTTCGTTGAAAACGTCTTCTCATCCGGTACCCCCGACGATCCGAAACAAAAGCGGAAAAGTCCCAGCTCACCTACACTGACACGCCTGCCATGCTGTAAATGACGGACCAACACCACATTCATACGATCCAGAACCGCCTTCACGCTAGCGCTACCTACACCAGAGCTATCTGCCACCTCCTCCGCAAATTCATCAAAAGTAACCAGATCTCCATACACCATTTGAGCGTATACCTTTTCAGGAATAGATTCGTGATCCTCACCTAGATTCTTTCTCATTACTAATTTAAATTTCAATGCCATAACTATACGTTTTTAATGAATAAATGAATGTAACCATGCTTCGAACACATGACAAAGGTATAATAGCCACAAAGCCTGACTTCGATGACGCAAAACAGTTAACGACCTAGCAGCCAACACACACATTCCCAAATCAACGAAAAACACACCAAATTTCATCGACTTCAATCCACGTACATTTAACATTTATCAATAAAGAATCACATCTCATCCGTTATTTCCCTCTTCCCCGCCAGTTCCAAAATATCACTTGGTAATATATTCAATGCGCTCAAACGGCTAGCCAAGGATTTCGGCAAGACCTCCGAATTAGGATCCGATAAACTCCGGACGGAAAACGCCATACATAAACAAGCCGCCAAATGAGAATAAGGCAAACGCCCATCCCGATCCGTAAACTCCACCAGCTTCGCCATCCGCAAAAACAAGTCCGGTCGATGCAACTCATAACGGGCATTCTTCCACGGCGTATGCCTTGTCAAATACCACACCATCAAGTTCTCCCCTCGCTCCCCATCCAAATAACCATCCACCAATCTCCGATATCCCATCGGCAACTCTTCATAATGCCCAAAAGCCAGCTTACAAAACCCCAGCAAATGCCTTTCTCTATCTTCCGCCGACAATCCGGCCAGACGCACACTAAACAACTCAACGGTAGGCCAACCCCGAAATTCGCCTAATAGTCCCTTCAAATCTTTCATAAGATTTTTCATTTCCACGATCACAGGGGGAATATTTATCCCTGCGCCGCAGAAGGCCGAATCCCACATTTATATATGGATCATCAAGGCATACATAAAAACAGAACCGGCCTCCTTACCTCCCCGAAGGGAGAAAGAAGACCGGTACAAAATCTTTATTCTATATCGATTCTACAGTCTATTCTATCATCTACACATTCATCATCGCACCTTTGTGGTTCTCATTTCTTGCAAACACTTCCATGGAAGTTCCTCTTTCTTTTTTGGCGTTATACCGATAAGCATATCGGCGATATGTACTCCCATGATTGACACCATGGGAGTTGAAGACATAGAAGAGGAGATATCTTAAAAATCGACTCCACATAAACAAAAGTAAACCGCCAATAGTGCTTTCCTAATTAATTTATGGCAATCACGCAACACCTTTGTTGGTACTCTAATTAGAGCATGCACCAATGTATAGGCTCTTTTGTAGCACCTACCTAATTTTATGTTAAAAACATTGAATTTAACCATTAGTACATACCAACTCTATATTCTGGGGTATGAGATTAACAAAGTCCTTACAATCATTAAAAATATTTTTAAAATATTCACCAAGGAAATCCCAAGCTCACTTCCCCCGCTGCCTCACAGTACTGATTACACCATGATATGCAGCTGCCATTTCTACACCTTCGTCACGACCAAAGTGTAACATACTGTTACATTGCATAGTAAGTGATCATCAGACTCTTTCTTCAAGAATAAGATTCTCTTCATTATAATCACGTTCCTTTCTAAAGAAGAAATCCAAACTGTCCGTAAAGACCAAGGCTCTCTTTTCACCTCCTTGATCATACGCTTTAACATATTAGCCCGGACATGTGACAGGCACAGTTGATGTTCAGCCTCCTTAAATGTACGGATTTCAACCCATCTCCTATGAAAACATCTTAACCATTTTTCAAACAGGTTATACGGTACCTTATTTCTAAAACAGAAGGATCGGATGGAATCCTTGTTCGTGACCGCTTCGGATTTGTAGCGGAGGAAAAAAATTTCAGAATTGTTATTGCTCTACATATTAATTGGGTTTTAATTACAGCAACAAAGATCTATATTTCTGTTGAATGATGCTATACGTCATTTTTGGACGCTAACCTTAATTTAGATTAATCCCTTCTATATACATCTCGTGTATATACCTTATTTTTCACATCATCCAATTCCACATCATATCGATTGGCTATAATAGCCGCACTACGTTTTTTAAAGAGATCCAAATCATTAACAACTTCTGACCCAAAAAATGTAGTATTATCCGACAAGGCTGGTTCATAAACAATCACAGTAGCTCCTTTTGCTTTCACTCGTTTCATTATTCCTTGAATAGAAGATTGTCTAAAATTATCAGAATTAGACTTCATCGTCAATCGATAAACACCGATCGTAACAGGATGTTCCCGTACACTACTCCATTCATTCTCTTCCCCGTAAGCATAATAACCCGCCATACGAAGTACTTGATCTGCTATAAAGTCTTTCCTAGTCCGGTTACTCTCCACAATCGCTTCTATCAAATTTTCGGGTACATCCGCATAATTAGCGAGTAATTGTTTTGTATCTTTCGGCAGACAATACCCCCCATAGCCAAAAGAAGGATTATTATAGTGATTACCGATACGAGGATCCAAACACACACCATTTATGATCGATTGAGTATCCAACCCCTTCATTTCCGCATACGTATCCAACTCATTAAAATAAGAAACACGTAGTGCAAGATATGTATTTGCGAATAGTTTTACGGCCTCAGCTTCTGTCAACCCCATAAATAAGGTATCTATATTTTCTTTTATAGCACCTTCTTGCAACAGTTCAGCAAAAATATGAGCGGCATCTACCAATTCCGGATCAGACAAATCCGTACCCACGATGATCCGGCTAGGATACAAATTATCATACAAAGCCTTAGACTCTCTCAAGAACTCCGGACTAAAAAGAATACGCTTTGTATGAAACCGCTCACGTACGGAAATCGTATAACCAACAGGTATCGTACTTTTAATGACCATAAAAGCATTTGGATTAAAACGAAGCACCTGCTCTATCACAGCCTCAACAGCGGACGTATCAAAGAAATTTCGCTGGCTATCATAATTTGTCGGAGCCGCTATCACCACAAAATCAGCGTCCTTATAAGCCATCTCCGCATCTAGCGTAGCTTTCAAATTCAATTTATGACTAGCCAAATACTCTTCTATGTAATCATCTTGAATCGGTGATTTTTTATTATTGATCAAATCTACCTTCTCAGGAACTATGTCTATGGCTACCACCTCATGATGCTGTGATAACAAAGTGGCAATTGATAAACCAACGTAACCGGTACCGGCTACGGCTATTTTGTATTGTTTGTTGACTATATAGCTCATTTTATAATTATTTTTCAACGATTTCCATACATTTCTACATAGTAATCTTGGTATTCACCATTAATAATATTTTCACACCATTCATGCTTCTCCAAGTACCATCTCACAGTCCTCTCGATACCCTCCTCGAATTGCAAGCTAGGCTCCCAGCCGAGTTCCTTTTGCAACTTTGTTGAGTCGATGGCATAGCGTACGTCATGGCCTAAACGGTCAGTCACGTAGGTGATAAGATCCATATCCTCACCCTCTTTACGTCCTAACAGACTATCCACCGTATTGATCACCACCTTGATGATATCGATATTCTTCCACTCGTTGAAGCCACCGATATTGTAGGTCTCGGCGATCTTTCCGTTGTGGAAAATCAAGTCTATCGCACGGGCATGATCCTCCACGAACAGCCAGTCGCGCACGTTCTCGCCCTTGCCATAGACCGGTAGCGGCTTGCGGTGACGGATGTTGTTGATGAATAGGGGTATCAGTTTCTCCGGGAATTGATAGGGGCCATAGTTGTTTGAGCAATTTGTCACGATGGTCGGCATGCCGTAAGTATCGTGATAGGCACGTACAAAATGGTCTGAACTTGCCTTACTCGCTGAATAGGGCGAATGAGGATTGTATTTCGTTGTCTCATAGAAGAAATCATCTCCGTATGCCAAGTGATGCTCACCGGAGGAAGCCGCTGTCATGAACGGGGGCTCGATTCCTTCCGGATGGTTCATCGTCAACGCTCCATACACCTCATCGGTAGAGATATGATAGAAGCGTTTACCCTCATACTTCTCCGGCAGGCTTTCCCAATACAACTTAGCGGCTTGGAGCAAAGCCAAAGTACCCATCACATTGGTCCGGGCGAATGTAAACGGATCCTTGATACTTCGGTCTACATGGCTCTCGGCCGCCAAATGGATGATACCATCGATCTGCTCATCCCGCATCAATTGATAGAACGCCTCAAAGTCGCAAATGTCCATCCTCACAAACTTATAGTTTGGTTTGTCCTCCACATCCTTTAGGTTTGCCAAGTTGCCGGCGTAGGTCAGCTTGTCCAAATTAATGATGTTATATCCCGGATATTTGTTTACAAACAGACGTACAACGTGAGAGCCGATGAAGCCCGCACCACCGGTGATTACTATATTTCGTTTTGCCATGATTCTTAACAGTTGTTTTTTAAATTAGTGATACATCGTTTTAAGGATTCCGTCCAATAAGGAACTCGAACGCCGAATGTTTCTTTGATTTTTGTTTTGTCCAATACCAAATAGGACGGACGTTTTACGGGGCTGGGGAACTCGTCGCTATGACAAGGCCGGATATCACAAGCGGTCGTGCCATTGTATTCGGCGATCATCTTCGTGAAGTCGAACCAAGAGCAGACCCCCTCGTTGGAGTAATGATAGATGCCGCTCTTGCCATAAATAGCGCAAGCTATGTCCGTCGCATAATCACGCAAGACTGCCGCTATGGCTTTCGCCAAATCGTAAGCGTATGTCGGTGTACCAGCCTGATCGAATACCACCTTCAGTTGGGGCCGAGTAGCCGTAAGGTGCATCATCGTTTTGCAAAAGTTTTTCCCGAACTCACTGTACAACCAAGCGGTACGAATTATCACATGCTTGCAACCTACAGTCATGATCTTCTGCTCACCCCGCAATTTTGTCATACCATACACACCGGTTGGCGTACCCTGTTGATCCTCTTGGCAGGGCACATTGTAAGGCTCTTTGCCAAACACATAATCCGTAGAGATCTGCACCAACAAACCATTGACCGCCTTCATCGCCTTGGCCAAATTTTCCGGGGCCTCGGCATTCAGCCTCTCGGCCAACGCCTCATTACTCTCCGCCGCATCTACGTTGGTATAGGCGGCGCAATTCACGATAACGTCGATGCGCCGCTCCGCAACCAGTACCCTCACCGCTTCCAAATCCGTAATATCCAAAAAGACAGTCTCTACTCCTTCCACTTGATTCACATCCGTGAATACATAGTGGTCATCACTTTCCCGGGTGATGATACGTATCTCGTTTCCCAACTGCCCGTTGGCTCCTGTCACCAATATATTCATCTTATTCAAATTCAAGGTATAAATTTACATGATAATCAAACGGTGAGTCAAAATCCTCCAAGCATGGATGCTTTATATCCTTCTCCGAGAGAAGGGCCTTATCCATTGGTATCCGCCAATCTATGCCCAGACTCTCATCCTTTATACAGATGCCCCCATCCGCTTGCGGAGCATAGAAATTATCGCATTTGTATTGGAAAACAGCTATCTCACTCAATACCGCGAATCCATGAGCGAACCCTCTGGGCACGAAAAACTGGCGATGGTTATCCTCACTCAATTCAACGGCTACATGCTTACCATAAGTTGGACTTCCTTTGCGAATATCCACGGCTACGTCAAGGACACATCCTTTCACGCAACGCACCAATTTGCTCTGCGTAAAAGGGGGCCTCTGAAAATGCAAGCCGCGCATCACTCCGTATGAGGACATACTCTCATTATCCTGTACGAAATTTATCTTACGAACCTTCTCCTCGAACTCTCGCTGCGAGAAACTCTCGAAGAAGTATCCCCGAGCGTCATCAAACACCTTCGGCTCAATGATCACCACGCCCTCTATATCTGTCTTTATTACCTCCATCTTAACCTAAATTCGGATCTCCTGTCTCCTTTAATTCCTCAATTACCTTTAGTAGATATTGCCCATATTGGTTCTTAAGCATGGGTTGCGCCAGCTCTCGCATACGCTCCTCGGTTATCCATCCCTGACGGTATGCAATACCCTCCAAGCAGGCCACTTTCACCCCCTGACGCTTCTCCAATACCTCGATATACGTAGATGCCTCGCTCAGGGAGTCGTGCGTACCGGTATCCAGCCAAGCGAAGCCTCGGCCTAAAGTCTGGACTTTCAGCGCTCCATCCTCCAAGAATCGTTGGTTGACCGTAGTGATCTCATACTCTCCACGTGCGGACGGTTGAATGCTACCCGCTACATCAACAACCTTGTTCGGGTAGAAATACAATCCGACCACGGCGTAGTTGCTCTTGGGACACTCCGGCTTCTCTTCGATACTCAGGCAACTGCCGGCCTGGTCGAACTCGGCCACGCCATAACGCTCCGGATCACTCACCCAATAGCCAAAAACAGTAGCCCTATTCTCTTCCTCCGCAGTACGAACCGCCTCCTTTAGCATCAAGGTAAATCCATTACCATGGAAGATATTATCACCTAGCACCAAGCAAATGCTGTCATCACCGATGAATTCTGCTCCAATGGTAAATGCCTGTGCCAATCCATCCGGAGAGGGCTGTTCTGCATACTCGAAACGCACCCCATAATCAGAGCCATCCCCAAGCAGACGCTTGAATCCCGGCAAATCATAGGGCGTTGATATAATCAAGATATCCCGGATGCCCGCCAGCATTAACACACTGATAGGATAATACACCATCGGCTTATCAAAAATAGGGAGCAACTGCTTGCTCACTCCCTTAGTGATTGGGTAGAATCGGGTACCCGAGCCACCGGCTAAAACAATTCCTTTCATAATTATGAATTTTCAATTATTAGTATTTAACTCAGAATACCTCACAAATAAAGATCCGGTAAAACAGGACAAATACATTTACAAAGAAAAATCATTCCAACACTTTCCCTAAAAGTCCAATTCCTTTATTTTCCATAAATCCCCCAACATCAAATCAGCTTCAATAGGGGAAATCTCCTCAAATCCACTACCATTAGTAAATGTCATTTCACCAAAATAAATTTTCCCATCAACATTATATAGATCTACTCGAACATGAGAAAAGCCTCGAGATAATTTTTTTACTATTTCAATCATTATATCGAAATTTTTCGGCTTATCTACTACACCTTTAAAATTACCATATGATCGTTGATTCCACGCTTGAATATTCCATTTCAAATCATAAACATTTCTAGTATGATTTGTAAATCTATCCATATCAACCCAACAATAGTAAGGCACTCCATCAAAACATAAAAACTTATAGTCAACCAAATCAGAGCCTCTAGAATCTATAAATTCTTCTGCGATAATTTTAGGCGAAATATCCTTATAATGCATTTCACAGTACCTACAACTATAATCCGTCTCTAAAGAGAATTTCAATTTCCTTTTCAACTCTATTTTTTTAGCAAGTGTTATCGCTTTTTTATTGCGAATAATCACCGCATCTCCAGAACCATGATTAGTTTTAAGAACAAATTGATTAGGTAATATATCGAGATTTACATCGTCATATTTATCCCATACCGCTAGTAATGGGACCAAATACTCACTTCCAACTTTATCTGCGACCCAATCTCTCACTTTATACTTATCTGAACACAATGTTTTTCGAGGATCTTTATCGAATAATTTCGCCCACTGCATTTTTTCAGTATAAGTTTTTAGGTTTTCCCAATCCAGTTCTTTACCTTGCCTATTTTTATAAAGACACGCATCATAAGCTTTAAGTTCCTCATCAGACATTCTCGAAACAGCCAAAGACATTTTTTTGTTTCTTAAAAAATCTTTATAATATTTAATATAAGCAATCGATTGGTATATCAAAGGCAATTTAGCTTGAATAAAATGTTTCATAATATATATAATAAGCGACTAATATCTTACTACAAATTTTCTCAACAAAACCATCAACCGTGTTCTACTTTTTAACATAAGTAAAAACACACCAACAGCATAAATAAACATACCTACCAGAAGTTGAAGTATTAATGTAACAATATTTATATTCATTACATTTCCTATTTGAAAAACAAAAACAAACATTACTATCCCAATTAGTATAGGCGGAATCGTATTTAACAAATATTTTTTAATGAAAATTTTTTTTCTAACAAAATACGATTGATATATACAAACAATAATTTCAGCAAAAATAGTTCCTATAACAGCTCCTCTTGCAGCCATATATGGTATCAAAATTATATTCACAATCAAATTAACAGCAGCACCTAAAAACAAGGAAACAACAAATATTTTATCCTCTTTATAAGGTATTAAATATTGAGTTCTTATCACATTGGCAAAAGCCATAAACGGGACTGTCACAGCCAATCCCATTATAAGAATTCCACATTCTTCAAATTCATAACCAAAAAAGATGGGGGCTAACACAAATGAAATACCTGCCAATCCAAAAGAGATAGCTATTGCTAATAACATAACAGCTTCCATCGACATGTCAATTAACTTAAAAACCTCTCCTTTATCCTTACTCGTCACCATATTTGCAATTCGAGGCATAAGAACTACACCAAATGCCATTATCAAACTCATTGGCACATTAATTATTTTTTCAGCATTTTCATAAAACCCGACTTGAACATTCGAAGAAATGGATCCTAGCATAATTTTATCCATATACTTATAAAGACTCAATGCCAATATCGGCAAAAACAATACAAATAGGGGTCGAATATGTTGTTTCATATTAGCCCAAGAAGGCCTCCTCCATGAGACATATTGCTTTAAAGCAAACCAAACTACTGACTGCCCGACAAAAACAGAAAGGGCTAATATTAGCGCATAAATCCAAAGATCAGTTTGTGTCTTAACAAAAACTAAAACTAAAAATACAGACAAAATTTTCACAAGAGTATTTCTTCCTACTGTCAGCTTAAACTTCTCTATTCCAAAGAAAAACCAATTAATATCAAAGACTGCAGCAAAAACATAAATGCTCTGAATAAGAAATATGACCAGATTATCCTCTACAAAAAAAAACAAAAGCACTAAATAAACAAATATTACAATTATTGAAAAAATAATGTGAATTGATAGAATTTCAGAAAAGTTCCTATTCAATTCTTCTTTATTATTTCGAACCATAGCAATCGTTCGACTTCCATAATTTTTAATTCCAAGATTTGCAAACAAAACAAAATAGTTAGCAACTGCATATGTATAAGAGAAAAGTCCTATATTCTCAGCACCTAAAACTCTTGATACATAGGGGATCGTAAATAGAGGAATGAAAACTATCAACAATTCATACAAGAACTGATATACTATATTTCTCCTTAAACTTGGCAAATTTTTACAATTTATATTTTTAAACACCTCACAATCTAATTCTTTTATAAACAAAAAAAGCCATTAAAAAGCTTATGCCTTGAACGGGCTGTGTAAAATAGAATCTAACAAATGAGAAAATCAACTTTTGCAACAATAATAAATAAATTAGCGTATATTTATCATCTGTACCATTTTTCGCTTTTTTATAAAAATGCATAACAAAAAAACCAAACAATACCCCCCCAACAAAAACACCAAACATCCCACCATCTAAGTAAAATTGAAAAAAAGTAGTTACAAATGCATTCATTCTAGCACTCCCAAGTAACACCACATTTTCTAAGTTCATAAATGAAAGATCACGTATAGTAGTTAACCATATTGGATATTTCCAACCCGCAAGCGTTAAAATAAACATAAAAGGATAAAAAACACCATAAAACGAAGCCATACCATACCCATAAACATTAAAAAAAGAAGCATTCAATTCATTTATTCTATATTCTAAATGAGCAATTGGAACAACGAAATATTGATACATTTGAAAGAAAAAATCAACATTTTCACCTTTCCTTGATATCGTTGTAAAAATCAATGATATAATACAAGACAAAACAACCAGTACAATTTTTCTCCTATTTTCTTTTTTCAATTTTATCTTTACACCCTTCCACTTATATAAATATATAACATAAATAGCCATCCATAGAATAACAGATCGACCTCCAGAAGTAAGAACCCAAGCAATAATCATCAGAATAGTTGAAACAATAAAAATCTTATTTCTATTACCTTTAAACCATTCTATTGGGAGTATCGCTATAGCTAAATAGACAGTAGGTGTCGCTATAAAATTTTGTATAGCAACCATATAATTTGATTGTCTCAACAAATTTAGATCTGAAGAAGTAAACAACTCTCGAATTGCAGATAGGGTTAGGCCTGATTGCAATAATCCAATAACAATAACCGCTTGATAAGCTAAATATACAAATGTTATAGAGTATAGAACAATTACAATTTTAAAATTCAATACATATGAATATTTTACATCGCTTTCAAATTTTCTAAAAAAAATATTTTTTCTCCCAAACCATTTCTTTAAATCAACAGATACAAACCCAACAAAAAAAGAGAATAATCCTATAAATAACAACAAATACGTATCACTATTTGGTACAGGAACGCCAAACAACCCTAATCTTGAAAAAGCCAGCAACAGCATCCAAATCAAAAAAAATACAGTACTAGGATTATATAATTTACCATAAACAAACTTACTAAAACAAGCAGCAAAAACACACAACAAAAACGGTGCTATCATAAAACAAATATAAATTAAATTTTATTCAAATAACGATCTAATTTATCCATAAATAACACAGGCGAATATCTCCCATCATACCCATAATCCACCTTATCTACACATTTTAAAAAATCACTTAATAAAACAGATCCACAACTTAGCAAATAAATATTTTGTTCTCTATAAAATGGAGAACAAAGTATTTTCTCATTATCTGTTACTAATTTCCTATTATAACAAATTGCCTCTAAAGTACGCAACGTAATTCCTGCATTATTTTTATCCATTATTTCCACAATAAACTCAGAACTTAAAATCTCTTTCAACACTGATTTATATGGCAGCCAAGTATTATAAACAATTCCCTTCCTTCTTTTTTGCTTTTTCCTAGGTACTCCTGATATATAAAAAATTGGATTACATCCACAAAGTTCCAATTTATCATAAATACGGATCAATTTTTCCAGCCGATCTTTTGCAACCCCCACAAAAAAACATTTACGCTTTATCATTTCAACATCACCCACATCTACCATTGAATAAACAGTAGGATAATAAGAAAATCCAAATAACTTTGCCTCCTTTTCATCATATGTGTATATCAAATCAAAATTCTTCAACATAGGCTCAATAATACGTCTCATTCTATAAAATGAATTTATTAAGACAAGAACCATAGTCACATTAGATTTCCTCTTCAACTTCTCAAGAAAATTATTTCTATAATTACACAATGAAGGATCTGTAAACAGAATCACATATTCATTCGATTGATCAAAATCATAATGATCTAAAGAATAATATTTCTCCCAAAATCGTTTTAATGGCAATTCTATTTTCATATTCAATTTAAAGCTAAAATGAATACGAAAAAGCAGATCAATCAACACATTATTAACAAACAATGGTTTATTAATAAAATCCACATTATCGAGTTTTTCTAAATCTCTCCACATCAATCTACCATAATCCCGATTTGGATATACCAACAAATATTTTCGCATTACTCTTATTTATCTAAAAAGATGATTTTTCTGATAATCCAATAACTTGCTTATAGTTGATTTCATTCTCAGTGAGCTCAAGACAAAAAACACCAAGGCTTCCTTTGATTTCTTTATATAAAAACTATTTCTATAATATTCCATAGCCACTTTTTGATTAAAAAGAACCACTTCGTTTCCTAATCTAAACAAATATTTAGCATAAGTAGTCGGATTTTTTTGTATATCCTTTTTATATTTATTATATAATGATTCCCATGCATTTTTATTGGCCAAACTACTTTTTGATATACTATCTTTTTGTACAAAAGAGTCCACTAAACTTTCCCTCAAGTAACCTATGGAATAAATTCGAGCAGCTTGTAACGCAAAATCCCAGTCTTGAAAACGCTTTAATGTAACATCAAAACGTATTTTTTCAAAACATTCTCGCTTACATATAATCGTTTGAGTACCAACTCTATTTAAATAAAGAAGTTGATCAAAATAATCTTTATTATCATCCATATCTACATTTGGATAATAATATTTCCTATTGGGATCCTCCAACATAATCCGAGTCATGCCACAAAAGGAGAAATCCAAATTTCTATCAATCATAAATTGGTATTGCTTCTCCAATTTATCAAGATGCCATTTATCATCACTATCTTGAAAGGAGATAAACTCTCCTCTTGCAGATAATGCTCCTATATTTCTCGCATTACAGGCCCCAGATCTTTGCTCTAATCGCAAATAACGAATTCTATCATCTGCGATCTGAGTAACAACATCTTGGGTTCCATCCGTAGAAGCATCATCAACAATAATCAACTCAATATCTCGATATGTCTGGTTTAATACACTATCCACTGCCATACGTATTGTCTGAGCACGATTATATGTAGGTATAACAACTGATATCATTCCACTTATGTTTAAAATATTCAATTTTTGTACACATTTTCCCTACGAAGAACAGATTTTAATGTCATAATAATAATTCTACAATCTAAAAGAAATGAAACATGTTCCGCATAGTAAACATCATTTCTATACCGTTCCTCTAGTGTAGCACTGTTCCGTTTTAAGGCTTGATTATATCCAGTAATACCCGGTCTAACACCAAATTTTTTTCTTATAAAATCCGTATAAGTATTTTCATTACCCATCGGGCTAGGTCTTGGACCAACAAAACTCATATCCCCCAAAAGTACGTTAAATATTTGAGGAAGTTCATCGATACTTGTTTTTCTCAAAAATCCACCGATCTTGGTTAATCGAACATCTTTTTCAGAATTAAAAGTAGTACCATCAGCATTCCTTACATCAGGAGCATTCATTTTCATACTCCTAAACTTAAACATTTTAAATTTTTTCATATTACATCCATAGCGTTCTGCATTATAAAAAACATCACCATGATCTTCTAATTTTATAAACAAAGCCACCGGGATTATTAATATCAAAATAAAAGGAATCAACATCAAAGATATTATAATATCTATAAGACGCTTAATTACATTTTTATACATCTAATCTATTCGATTTTTCAATTCATACAAAGCTTCTTTCATTGTTTTAGGCTTAAAGCCTAAAAAACTAACATAGCGATGAGTATCCATAAAAGAGGAGTCAATATTTTCATCTATATCCTCTTGATAATCTATTGAATTAGTATTTTCAAATACTGAATTTACCGTATTTGCAATTGACAAATTTGTATAAGCCTCTTGCATACCAACATTCAAAATGATTGATTCCTCTTTCTGCTTGATTGCACACAAAACAAAAGTCTCAGCCAAATCATCAACATAAATAAATTGACGTTTAGCTACACTCTTACCTTTCACTATCAATTGTTTTCCTTGATATGCAAATTCGATGAAATTATTCATCATGCCTTTACGCTTTTCCTCTAATCCCAAAACTTGAGCAATTCTCAAAATAGTATATCGGAATTTAAACTTACGGGTATAAAAAGCACAGAGATATTCACAAGATGCCTTTGATATCCCATAAAGAGTTTTAGGAGAAAGACTGATATCCTCTTGCCACGGTATTTTTGTTGTATCTGAATAAACTGCAATAGAAGAAGCAAAAACCAGATGCTTAATATTCAATTCATTCATTGCCAATAAAATATTTTCAGTAACAATCTCATTCACATGATAATCGGAAATCAAGCCTTGTGTACCTCTTGTAGCCGCTAAATGAATAATCACATCTACATTCTTCAATACTTTATTTAATGAATCTACTGAATAATCGGTCTTTACCCATCTTACTTTATTATAGAGTGTTCTATCATTTTGAACTCTTGACAACGCAAGAATATCTATCTCATCATAATCAGCAAGTTTTTCCAATACTTTTGAGCCTATAAATCCACCTGCTCCCGTAATAGCAATTCTCATTACCAAAAACTCCTTTATAGACTATGGATAAAATACCCCACCTTGTCAAAACGTCCATTTACCGGACGTATATTATCACCTGTCGCATAATAGAAAAAACTGTCCTCCGAATCTTTGGGTATCAAGAAAGCAGATTGATCCATTATTGTTTTTGGCTTTTGGCAAAAGAAAACCAACTCCATCGGTTTAATATCCGAATTCAAACATTTTAGTTCTGAAATATCATCATATAGCAGATGCTCAAATACTAACTTCATCAAATTAACCCCTGTAGATCTAGCCAATAAATTCCACATATGACATCCATCCAAACGTGGTGTCATTTCTATGATGTACGGATGACCGTTCATTACTTTCATCTGGAAATAAACCGGACCATTCAATATTCCAATCCGATTACAAGCATCTTCTACGATTCTTTTTATTTTAGAATTAGCTGTATTACAAACGGCTTTACTTGGAACAATATGTTTATGTATCAACCCGGTATATTCCGGCCAAGTATCCCGATCCGAAACAATTAAGAATCGCATTACTCCGTTGACCATATAACCGTTAACTGAAACCTCTGGCCCTTCGATGTACTTTTCAACAATAACTTTTCCCTCTCTAGAATATTTAACCACATCTTGAAAATGAGACTCAAATTCAGATTGTGAACGAATTAAAAAAATACCTCTTTGCCCTTGCGCATCTGATGGTTTTAAAATAGCAGGATATTGAATTGCTATTTTATCTATAGAATCTAACACTTGAAAAGGTATATTTCCTTCACATTCCAATGTTAGTCTCTCACGCATCAAGTTCTTATGATTACAAACATTCGCTGCATAAGAAGAAACAAAATGAGGTAATCCAAGTCTCTCACTCAATCGACATGCTACAGGCATCGCTAAGTCTGATCCTGTTGAATAGACCACATCAATTTTATTATCAACTATAAAAGTTGCTAATTTCTCCTCATCTAATATATTAATCAAATTAAAATGATCTGATAAATCCGCAGCAGGTCCATCTTTAGCCATTGCACATGTGAATGTCTCACATCCCATTTTTTTTAATTGGCTAACTGCATCCATTTGTACTGCCGCAACTCCCAATATTAGAACTTTCTTTCCCATCATTTTTATTAGTAGATCTCATTTTAAACATTCCTTCACACACTCAATCACATAATCCACATCTTCATCAGACAAGCAGGTATGAAGCGGCAATGTCACAACATTTTTAAATTGCTTATAAGCATTTGGATAGTCCTCTATCTTGAACCCCAATTTCTTATAGCCTGTGTGCATAGGAAGCGGTTTATAATGTACATTGGTCGCAACTCCTAATCCGGCCATTTTCTCTATAAATTTGTTCCGTTGTTCGGCATCTTTGTCATTCAGATTTATAATATATAAATGTCCAGAAGAGACAATATCTGAAGTATAATGCGTTACCACCGTAATAGGTAGCCCCTTCAATCCTTTATTATAACGGTCTATAATTTCTTTTCGACGGGACAAAATCTCATCATACCTTTTTATTTGTCCTAGACCTATGCCCGCACAGACATCTGTCATATTACATTTATACCATGGCCCAATAATATCATACTCCCACGCTCCCAACTTCGTTTTTGCCAAAGCGTCTTTACTCTGACCATGAAGACTCAATAACATATATTGGTGATATAACTCATCATTATCTATCCCTTCAATATCTCTCCAAACAACCGCACCGCCTTCCGCTGTTGTTAGGTTTTTCACCGCATGAAATGAGAAATTCGTAAAATCGGCGACAGAACCTATTGGGAATTTTTTATATGAGGCTCCAAAAGAATGAGCACCATCAGCCATAACAATCACTCGATTCAAGGCTTTTTGAATCGGGTTATCATTTGGATGGAATAAATTCTTTTTCCGTTCTACTATATCGAAAATCGTATCATAGCCACAAGGAATACCAAACAAATCCACCGGGATTATAGCTTTTGTTCTCTCGGTTATCGCCGCTTCTAATTTCTCATAATCCATCGTGAACTTTCCATGCTCACAATCTATCATGACCAATCTTGCCCCCACATGCTCTACCACACTTGCGGTAGCTGTATAAGTATAGGCTGGAACAATAACCTCATCACCGATTCCTATACCTAATATACGCAAAGTTATCTCAGCACATGCCGTATTTGAATTCAAACAAACAGCTTTTGAGGTATGACAACGTTCTGCTACCAGCTGTTCTAATTTTTTAGTTTTAGGTCCGGTAGTTATCCAACCGGACTTCAAAGCATCAACAACTTCACTGATCTCTGCCTCTGTTATATCAGGGGGACTAAATAATACGTGTCTCATGACTCTTTATAAATTTCCTTATTATTTCTTTTTCTTATTCTCCGCCTCAAAACCATACCCATAGCCGTATCCATAACCATAATGTTTACCATAGCCATAACCGTATTTCTTACCATAACCGTAACCATAGGTGTTCTTACGTTTGCTCAGGTCGATTCCATTGATCACTACCGCCAACTTGTCAAATTTATGCTCGTCCCTAAGAACATTAATGTAGCAGAAAGCGGCTTTCGGGGTCACGTCCGCACGGCAGACATAAACACACATGTCGGCCACACGGCTTATTATGGCCGTATCAGTTACCATACCGATCGGGGCTGTATCCAGCAACACGTAGTCATAACGGGATTTCAATTGCTCTATCGCCTTCTCCAAGGTATCACGGGCTACCAGTTCCGTCGGGTTCGGGGGAATCGTTCCTCCTAAAAGGATATCCAGGTTCGGACTGATGCCGGAAGGCTGCACAAGATCAAAAAGATCCTTATCCTCCGGATCCATCAGATAATTAGATATTCCTTCCTGCCTTTTCGATAAATCGAAGACCTTATTCAAGCCCGGCTTACGGATGTCCATACCAACCACTACCACCTTCTTTCCCAAATAAGCCAAGCTGACAGCGAGATTTCCAGTCACGAAAGACTTACCTTCTCCGGGCTGCGTAGAAGAGAAAAGTATGACCTTTTGATCTTTCCGGAGCATAAAGAGCAGATTGGTCCGCAAACCTCGGAAGGTCTCCTCCATCATGTCGTTCTTATTCTCGCGCACCACGATCGCTCCCTTATCGGAGGATTTATGACCACACAAGGGCAATTCGCCCAAAATCGGAACATTCGTCAATTGCTCCACATCGCCACGATTCTCGATCTTATATTTCAATAATTCCACGACAAAGATGATTCCCACCGGAATAAACAGGCCCACCACAAACGCAGCCAATAAAAACACGAGCTTCTTGGGAGCCACAGGATCCTTCCCGGGTAATGGTTCCTCTACAATACGACCATTATTAGCCGTGGCTGCCAATGTGATCGCATTTTCCTCCCGCTTCTGCAACAGCATGATATATAAAGTCGCCTTGATTTCTTGCTGGCGAGAAATAGTCATGAACTCTTTCTCTTGCTTTGGAGCATCACTAATCCGGCTCTCAAATTTACTAGCCTGACGCTCAATATCTTTCTGGGCGATTTGTAGTCCTCGCAAGACACTATTCACGGTTGTCTCGACATTACGTCTCATCGCCTCAACGCCGGTGTTCATGTTTATCACCGCCGGGTTATTTTCCGAAGAGGTACGTAATAAACGTTTACGCTCGATGATCATCGTGTTATATTGTTCAATCACCCTAGTGAGGTTTTGATCCTGTAACCCTACGTTTGCAGGAATTATCTCTTCCTTGTTGACCGGATCGTTGATATAGGTACGCAGAAATTGAACCAAGCTGATCTGTGTAGCGTTCTCCGTACGTTGCTGCTCATACTTGGAACTCTCTTGTAAGGCTAGACGGGCATCACTTGTCAAATCCGTCAGACCGGATCGTTGCTTGAAATCCGCCAACTCGCTCTCCGCCGTACCCAACTCATGGTTAATTATACCGATACGCTCCTCTATGAACTCAGCGGTTTTCTGAGCTACCTCATTCTTCTCATCGTTCGCGTCTTGATTATAGAACGCAACCAAACGATTCACGAAATCCACGCCTCGCTCCTTTACTGTATTGTTCACGCTGATCTTCGCTATCGTCGTGGTCTGGGAAGAGGCGGTCACGCTCAAGTCTTTCATATAATCCTCGGCGGTCTCCGTCGGCGTATTTATGGTAACACGTAAAGCGATTTCCTCTTCTTCCATATACAAGGTATCGCCTCGCGTAAAGCTTAAAACACCCACAGGTGTTGGTAACACCGCCGGCAATTGATCAAATGCCTGTTCTATCTCTTGCTCTTCCTTATCTTGCACATATTCAGCCTTAACAGACAATTTTCCTGTTTTTGTAAATGTAAGATCCAGCTTAATCGGCTCCTCCAATTTATCGGCCTCTTCCGGTGTCATATAAATCCGCACCGGACTATTCTTATAAAGAGGCATCGCATAACCGAACGCTCGCTTTTCCGCTACACGAACATATAAATTCAGGTCGTTCACGACTTTTTTTATCAATGTACGGGATTTCAATATCTCCACCTCGTTATCAAAATTATTTGTCATGGAAAACATTCCCAAATCTTGAATGGCCGCCAACGGATTGTTGCCCGAACCGCTTCGCTTATCCTCCTCCTTTATCAACACGGAACTGGAAATGTTATATACAGGCGTTTGATAACGAAGAAACAGGTAAGTAGCGATGCAACATATCAATATACTAGCAACAAACCAACGCCAATAAAAAAGGTATTTGAATAAAAGAGCGACCAAATCAATCTCTTGTTCCTCGTTCTCTATCCCAGTGTTATTAATTATCCGTTCGTCTATCATCTCTCTTAATTTTCAATTCTCAATTTTCAATTTTCAATTACTTAAGTATGTTTACCAACAGGCCGGCAATAGATACCAGAATCGAGAGTGAGCTTACCCAAAGGGTCGTGCTGTTACCGATATCGGAGTTCTTAGCCTTCGTCTTGTTCGGGGTCACGTAAATAATATCGTTTTGCTTCAGGTAATAATACGGGGAAGTCACGACTTCGGCATTATTCAAATTCAAGTTAATGATCTCACGCTTACCGTTCACGTCCTCACGGATCAGCTTGACGTTATCACGGACACCGTAAATCGTCATATCGCCTGCCATCGCCAAAGCCTCCAGAACGTTCACCTTCTCGTTGCCGATCGTGAAGCTACCCGGACGGGCCACCTCACCCAACACGGAGATCTTGTAATTAGCCATACGGACCGTAACGATCGGGGATTCCTTCAAATAAGGTTTCAAACGCTCACGAATCAAGTCCTCCGCCTCGTTCTTGGTGAGACCACCCACTTCCAAGCGACCGATAACAGGGAAATCGATCTCTCCTTTATTATTCACCAAGTATTGCTGCATGGTCGGTTGTGTGGTCGTACTGATATTTGTCAAAGCCGCATTGATTGGAGTCTGTACCGTCAAGTTGAATGGAGTCGCAGCCTTCGGGTCTGTCGTATTGACCGTGATGCTCAACAAGTCTTTTGGCATGATCTTGGCGTCATACAACGGAAGGGTCTCCTCAAAATCGTTCACTGCCTCTGGGTTTTGGAGGTATGGTACGTTCTTGTAAGAAGTACAACTCGCTACCAATAGAGGTAGAGCTAATAAAAGTAGTAATCTTTTGATTTTCATATTATTTTGTTATCTTTTTTTTTATTTCTTAGAACACAGAATGATATGGATTTAGCGAAACAAACGAGAGAAAAGGCCTTTCGGTTTCTCCGGTTCGTATTCCGACTCGTATTTCCGCATTAAATCCTCATAGGAAAGTCTTTTACTCACCATCTCGTAAATCATACCCCAGTCCGGGAGACCACCAAGATTACGGTCATCAATAAAAATATCGGCCTTCAGCTTACGGGAGAAATGGTTATTCAGGCTTTTCTCTTCCTCCGGGTAATCTCGGTTCACGGCGTAAAACTCCAAGCCCCGCTCTCGGCAAAAGGTGACAGCCTCATCCAAAAGCTTACCCTCTCGCACACTCCATAAGATCAGCTTGTGGTGTTCTGTTTGTAACTTTCTCAATGTCTCGAAAGCGAAAGGGATCTCCTTCCCTATCGCCGGATATTTATGCTCAACGATTGTTCCGTCAAAATCTACTGCGATAATCATTTATAATTCAGATTTATAACTACCAACTAAATTGCTAATTCACTCCGTCCAATCTCGTGAATTGAGAGTTTTGGCTCTTGAACTCGGGGACGAAGGATTTCATCTCTCTCACCATAGGAAGAATGTGTACATGAAGGGATAATTCAGCTAATAGATCAATGTGCTCTACCACATCCTTGTAGGCGTACTCTCGGACTGCTGCCACACGAATCTTCTCATGAGGGGTTTCCTTCGTATTCTCCTTGTTGCTCAATAGTTCCTCATATAATTTCTCACCGGGACGAAGACCTGTGTATTTAATCTCTATGTCTTTATCCACCTGCAAACCAGAAAGCTCGATCATACGCTTCGCTAAGTCAGCGATCTTGACCGGCTCACCCATATCAAAGATGAAAATCTCGCCGCCCTTGCCCATCGTACCGGCTTCCAACACCAAACGGCAGGCTTCGGGGATTGTCATGAAGTAGCGGATGATATCGGGATGGGTTACCGTAACTGGGCCTCCTTTGGCGATCTGATCGCGAAAACGAGGTATCACGGAGCCATTACTTCCTAATACATTACCGAAACGGGTCGTGATAAACTTAGTGTTTCCCGCTAGAGCCCCCTTACTGATCGCCACACTCAAGCTCTGCACATATATCTCAGCGAGGCGCTTGCTACATCCCATGATATTCGTTGGATTAACGGCCTTATCCGTACTGATCATCACGAATTTCTCTACACCATAGCTTACGGCGGCATCCGCTATCACTCGGGTACCAAACACGTTGGTACGAACAGCCTCGCAAGGGTTCTCTTCCATCAAGGGGACGTGCTTATAAGCTGCCGCATGGAATACTACCTGGGGATGCCAATTGCGGAATACGTAATCTACACGGTCCGGATTCCGGACATCGCCTATGATAGGTACAAAATCCAGTTCCTTATACTTCTCCTCCAATTCCAGGCGTAAGTCATGCATCGGAGTCTCGGCGGCATCAAGGCAGATCAGTTTCTTGATCGGGAAATGCGCCAGCTGGCGGCAGATCTCGCTACCAATGCTACCGGCCGCTCCCGTAACAAGGATCGTCTTATCTTTCAATAAGAGACCGATCTCGCCCAGATTTATACTGATCTCCTCACGACCCAGCAAGTCCTCAATACGGATCTCACGGACTGAACGCTTCATTCCGCCCTCATGGACCTCCTCCATATCAGGAACCACGAGAGGCTTCAAGGAGGCCTGCTCGCAATAATGAATCAAACGATCACGTTCTCGTCGGACGGTCTTTATATTCGGGAAAAGGATACCATCCAAGTTATTTCTGGGGATCAGACGCAACAAGTCATCAATGTCCTCGATCTGGTAAACGGGAAGTTCCGCTATGCGAAGGTTCTTTTTAGCGCTACCAAACGTCAAGAAGCCGATGATGCTATAATTTTGCATGAATACTTGCCGGTTGGGTGATGTGGCTATCATCACGCTATCCTCATCCATACCGAACACCAGTACACGCTTGCGCTTTTTTCCAAGTTGGGACAACACGCTATTATATACATTAATCACAAATACACGTAAGGTGATCAGCAGAACAATCGTCAACATACAATCGGTTATCCCTCCCACCCAATATATAGAGGAATTGAAATCCGCCCTCAAAAGATGAAGCAGTATGAACATGAGGATGGATTTTGTGATGGCGACACCACCAATCCTCCATAGTCCACGTAGCGTGGAATGACGGATCACCCCGTGATAAACCTTGAACGTAAGAAAAGAAAGGATACTGGCCACAAAGGAAGCTATTCCTACCTTTAATACACTAATCCCGCTTATGTATACATGCATGATGGACAATAATCCCAGCACTCCTATCAAAGATACACATAGGGAAATGAAAAGATCCGCACAAAAAATGATCCAGCGGTTGATATACCGCAAATTTACCAGACGCCCCAGCGCTAAACGCCAGCGATTATAACGATATTTCACCTTTTCCATATTTGTTTTATTCATATCTATCTAACTATAATAATAAGCGACCGAACCTCTCAAGTGGTTGGAGTGGTATAAGCTAAAGCAAGAGTCTAGTCTATCGGTTAAAGAAAAAGGGACTCTCCTCGCTACTAGAGATAGCTGACCTCTTGATCGATATCGGCCGCCTAATTCTCATTTTCTAATTGCGACCTAGCGATAATATATTCTTGATTGGAGGCTCTCTTGAACCTCAGAAGTATCTTTAATCAATCTCCATGTCACGATCCATGGACGTGGTTTTTACTTCCGGCATCGGAAAATACCTCACCTCTTCCTTATGCCACTCCTTGTAACCGTCAAGCGTACGAGTAGGGACGGATAACCGACCGTAGTCATTGCCTTCGCGATGGAAAAGATGGTTACGTGTATAGGAACGTAACTCGCCATCTGTCCAAGAGACCATCACGATTGGAAACGGGTACGTGGTGAGGCTTAACGGGGTCACTAAGGTACGGGAAGATATTTGGCGTAACAGGTAAGCTGATTTCTCGAACGCCACCCAATACGGACCCGTACAGTAAAGATGGATGAAGGCACGATTATCCGCCTCTCGCTTAAGAATCTCTTTCAAATGGTTTCCTAACAACGAGATAAGGCGTACTCCGGATCTATCCTCTTTTTTACCGTAGTGCGTATCCATCTATGTGTATCATAATAGCTCTAGCAGGTCACGGGTGATATTTACTTTGGCACATCCCAGTAGATCTACACGGATCACAAAGTTAAGATTGCCATCCTCCACTTCCAGCACGTTACCTTCTAGACCATGCAACTTACCGCCGTTAATGCGTACCCTCGCTCCAAGAGGCAGCGGACGGGGATCGATAATGACAGGCTCTTCGGAATCGTCCAGCATCCTACGGAGTTTCACCATCTGCTCATCCGGAATGAAGGCTACGGGGCGTATGCCTCCAGACCGTTCGCCAGCTATGTTTACCATGAAACGTTTGATATAAGGAAGATGAACGATCTCCTTCCTACGCAAGACATCGGTGCAACGGATGAATACAATGGAACGGAAGACGATCCGGTCTACTTGCTTACGCTTGCCGCTTGGCAGAAGACACATCTCTTTTTGGGAGGCTATATAAACCTCATAGTCCTTCTCGCCTTCCGGCTGACTGGCTATGCGCTTTTCCAGCTTGTCACGGCATAGTTTCTCGGACTTGTTGTTGACGATAGCGATGTACCAATGTTTCTGATCAGATTTTCGCCGTAACGGGTTTTCAGGAATGGTTCTTTCAACGCCTACGGCGTCGATACCCTCATGAGGTACCGAATTTACAACCGTTTTTACAACATTCGCTCGCATCTCGTTGATTGCTTAAAAGAGATAGTTTGATATATGCACCATAACCCTTTTTCGCCATGTGAGAAATTAGGCTACTTAGTGAGTAGCGCAAAAGGTGGGAGAATGGTTATTACTCAGTTGTAGAGACGGAGCATGCTCCGTCTCCCACCGTCTGACAGTAATTTAAAACATCTTTTAGAGGGGATGAGACGGGGTATACCCATCTCTACAAGAATGTATGTTCGATTTTAGGGGAGGACGTGATGATTTCGGAAATACGAGGCCATTTCGTCTCTATTGCCATGTCTATACATCAGAAATAAGAACGAAGATTTAACGAGAATCCAACTGGAAACACAAACAAACCCTAATGATTGCTTGTTTTTTGTTATTTTTTACTACATTTGCGGCGTGAAACAAACGCTACTCACTAAGTAGCCTCATCCCACTTTCGACACATAATTATAGACACAACCAAAGCAAGTGCTATTCACCTCTGTCATTTTTTCTAAAGAGAAACTTCTCAGATAAATCTGGGTGGTCTTGATAGACTTATGCCCCAATAATTCACTGATCATTTCTATAGGGACATTTTGCTCTTTCAATGCCATGGCAAAGGAATGGCGGATCGTATAAGAAGTAACATCCGATGCTATTCCAGCGGCCTTTTTCAACGCCTTCAAATTTCGATTGAATCGGGATAGGGCCGCATTGTATTCGAGATATGCCTCATAGCCCGTCTTCGTTCCACTCAAAAAAGGGAATAAATAGCCTGAGGCCGGCTTCTTGTCACCCATTAATTCCTTGCGCATCAATTCTGCCGTATCCAAGATTTCCAGTCTCATCGGTGTGCCTGTCTTCTGCCGATTATAGTCCAATATCCCGTTTTTGATATTCCTTTCTTTTAGGTGGGCGAAGTCCACGAACGACATTCCTGCATACTGAAACAACAAACAAACGACCAGTTGTGTCTCCCTTAGCACCTCACTCTCTACCTTCACCGTCATCAACTTATGTTGGTTCTCTAAGGATAGGGATTTCTTGCGCTTACTCTCCACTCCCGTAAAAACTCCTTGGAACAAACCGGGGATATATTCCGCATCACCATCTTCGATCGCCTTGTTATAGACGCAACGGATACGACGCATATAAGTGGAAACCGTGTTGCACATGCAGCCTTTCTCCAACAAATAAGCCTCATATCGGTGAAGATTGGCCTTATTGATATCCGAATAGGAAATGTTCTCTGTTCCACTATACTTTATAAAGGAGTTCAACGCATCCTGATAACTTTTGGCGGAGGAATAACGCTTTTCCTCTCGTAACTGGGACATATACCTTCTCACCCCTTCCACGAATCCTTTCTCATCCATATCTCTCTGTTTTTAAATAATATTTGAAATGAATTGACAAATGTAACTCATACTATCTGAATGCAAAAAGAATTACCGAAACACTATCATAATGTTTACTTTCTAAACATATTTTAAACACATACTTTTTCAAAACAGTTACGTTTAAACCAATATTATGGAACTTTAGTACCCAAAATAGCACATTTTTTAGGATATATCCTGAACTTGTATGTATCTAGTCGGCTTATAATTTCTATTTCCCGGCAGATAACCGACATCTACCCGGCATCTAGTTCGGATTATCCGGCACTTGCTCTAATTTAGCTGGGGTCTACTCCTAATCTCAATCTTTTGTACACTGAAAAACGAGACTATATAGAGCCTTTGCGCTCTAGAACGGCAAAAAAGTCGACTGATTTTCAAATATCATTCAGGAGGCATTTATTAGTTTTCTGAAACAAGAGATATAATAATTCGGCGGATATTGATAAAAAGAAGGCAAACTGCAAGTATTTTCCTTCATACACATTCTATTCGTCAGGGCTTAACTACCAGAGAATCGCATATAATACACACACACCCTATCCTATCTCAAATACAAGAAGCAGAAGGAGAGAGAAATGACAAATTGACATAATTAAGCCGTATTAATGACTTCTATCGATTGAATACACAATATTAAATTAGCAGAGACTTGCTTGCAGGTGTCGTTTTTTTTCACGAATATTGCAAATCAAACAACCAAATAAACATATTTAGTTTACTAAAGTTAATCTTAAAGAAAGGAGAGCCTATGAAACAGGAACCATCATGAACCATATCTAACAGGGAAACTGGCTGGAAGATATGGCAACATAACCCAGCCAAACAAGTTTCTAAGCGCCTTTAAATCAAATAATACTAACACTAAAACATTACAAATGTATGAATGAAAATTATAAGGGGAATCCTAAACCCCGATTAAACACAAAAACTAAATTGGGCAGAGTCATGAAATTAACCTCAATCCCGCTATTTATTTTTACCACAGGGGTATACGCTTCCGTACACTCCCCAAACATGCGCATTAAAAGCGACATCAAGATTATAGAGAAACCATCAATCGTATCCACCCCGCAACAAAACACCCGTCAGATCACCGGAACCGTGATTGATGCTACCGGTATGCCGATAATTGGCGCCAATGTGATGGTAAAAGGGACAACAAACGGGACAATAACGGATATAGATGGAAAATTCACGTTGGAAGTAGCCAAAGACGCTATTTTGCAAGTGTCCTATATCGGTTATATGAACCAGGAGATTTCGGTAGGCAATAAATCGGTTTTAAGCATCTCCTTGCAAGAGGACACACAAAAGTTGGATGAGGTGGTAGTGATTGGTTACGGTACGATGAAGAAAAGTGATATCACGGGGGCTATCTCGTCCGTGAGCGAGGAGAAAATCGCTCGCCAAGCAGTGGCCAATGTTTCTACCGCATTGCAAGGCTTGGCTACCGGTGTATCCGTCACTTCCAGTTCCGGATCTCCGGGTTCCGCCGCCACGATCCGTATCAGAGGTGTCGGTACGGTAAACGACGCGGAGCCATTGTTCGTCGTGGATGGGATGCCCGTGACGGATATAAACTACCTGAACACATCGGATATACAGTCTATGGAGGTGCTTAAAGACGCTTCCGCTTCCGCTATCTACGGTTCCCGTGGCGCGAACGGCGTAATCCTTATCACTACGAAAAAAGGCGCCGCTGGAAAAACCACCGTTACGCTCGACGCATATTGGGGTATGAACAAAATATTGAATAATCTCGATTTGATGTCAGGTCCGGAATGGTACGACTATCAAGAACAGTTGAACACAGTGAGGAGCGTTCCCATCAACTTGGCCCTTGTCAATCGTAATGTTTCCACCAATTGGATGGACGAGATTACGCATACGGCCTTTATGCATAACTACAGTGTCGGCATAAGCGGTGGTAAAGAGAACGACTATAAATTCAATCTGGGCTTGAACTATATCAACCAAGATGGAACGATCAAGAAATCCAACTACGAACGGTTCAGTGTCCGTCAAAGCACGGAAAAAACGGTGCTCAAAGATCATTTGGTAGTGGGTACCAACGCGTCGATCGCAAGATCTACCGACGCAAGTATTAGCGAGCGCAACAGTAGTAATGTGTACGACTCCGACTATGGTGTCGTAAGTAACGCAATCCGTTTGGATCCGGTAACTCCCGCCCAAAACGCAGACGGTTCATATGGTTACTCTCCTTATATTGACTACTATAACCCATTGGCAAGTATCATGTATCGGGATAATCAACGGGAGAAACTTGCTTTCATCGGCAATATGTATGGGGAATGGCAGATTATAAAAGGATTGAAGTTCAAGAGTAGCTTCGGAGCGGAAATCAGAAGGGTAGACAATAAAACCTTCTCGCCTGTCTATGAGGTATCCTCAAGCCAAAGAAATTTAGAGAGTAGTTTATCGAAGTCGCAGACCAAAGGGCATTACTATACGTTCGAGAATACCCTTTCGTATGAGAAAACGTTTGCCGAGAAGCACTCCATATCCGCTCTCGTAGGTTATACCAATGAATGGGGTAAGCAGGAAACCTTGAGCGTAAATGCGAGAGATCTTATCGGAGAGTCGGATAACCTGCATTATATAGACGCTACGCTGGACAAGAACAAGACCACGGCCAGCAATAGCGCTACGGAATATGGTTTGATGTCTTATCTGGGCCGCCTACACTACGATTACAATAACAAATACCTTATTACAGCCACTTTCCGGCGAGACGGCTCCTCTAAATTCTCTTCCAAGAATCGCTGGGGTAACTTCCCCTCGTTCGCTCTAGGTTGGAGAATCGACAACGAACCGTTCTTCCAGAAATTGAACGCCGAATGGGTTTCCTCCTTGAAACTCCGCGGGGGTTGGGGACAGATCGGAAATCAGAATATCACCAATTATGTGGATCGTAGTTTGCTGTCATTGAGTACGCAATACGGTGCTTTATTCGGAGCGAGAGAGAATGAGACCTTGTATCAAGGTATTGCCGTGAGCAGATTGGGCAATCCGGATATTAAATGGGAGACCACGGAATCTCTGAATATCGGTCTTGACGCAAGCTTCTTTAACACCCGCATGGTCTTCAGCTTCGAGTATTATTACAAGACAACGAAGGACATGCTGCTGGCCGCTCCTATGCCTATCTATATGGGATATGCCAGCAACACCTACACCAATATCGGCGAGGCGAACAACCGCGGTATCGAGATGAATCTCGAGTGGAGAGACAAGACCGAAAGCGGTTTCGAATACAACGTGGGAGTAAATATGTCGACCATCCGTAACCGCATGACGAAATTGAATGGTGGCACACCAATCTCCGATGGACCATTCCGAAACGGAAGCATGTACCTCACCTATACGAATGAAGGTATGCCTATCGGCGCGTTCTGGGGCTATAAGACAGACGGGCTTATCCAAACACAGGAACAGTTGAATGCCGTTAAGCGGGCGGATTTCCAACCTAATGCCGAATTGGGCGATGTATTGTTCGTAGATACGAATGGCGATGGCAAGTTAGACTCAAGTGATAGATGCATGATCGGTAATCCTATTCCGGATATCATATACGGTATCAACATGGGTATGGCGTGGAAAGGCTTCGACCTCAATTTGCAGTTTGGTGGAACAATCGGTAATCAGATATTCAACGCGATGCGTTATTACACCTACTTCCCGAACGATATAACGAACAAGGATAGAGCGTTAATGAACTATTGGACGCCAAATAATACAAATACGGACATCCCTCGCCTGACGGCTACGGACGTAAACGACAATGACCGCTTCTCGGACATGTACGTAGAAAACGGGACTTATTTCCGCTTGAGAAACGCCCAGCTAGGTTATACCCTGCCCGCTTCTCTCACGCAGAGGATAAAACTACAAAAAGTACGTTTTTATGTAAGCGGCCAGAACTTGTTTACGATATCCAGTTACTCGGGTATGGATCCGGAAGTGGGTCAGTCCAGCTCTTTGTCTAGAGGCATAGATTACGGTATCTATCCTCAGAACATTTCATTCACCGGAGGTATTAATGTTACTTTTTAAAATTTATAATGTCATGTTTAAAAACAAATATATCATAGGAATCGTACTAGCGATTTTAACAGGATTCAGCAGTTGTGCAGATTTGGATTTAGCTCCGTTAGGAAGTCCGGAGGCTGGAGAGATATCAGAGGAAAGACAAGCTTTCTTGCGTCTGACCGCTGTCTATTCCGTCATGAAGGACTTCCGTTACACATGGTCAATGCAATGTTTCGGCGACGTGTTGTCGAATGACGCGACCTACAGCGGTTCTTCGAACGACGCACAAACCTTCACGTTGCTGGAGAATTATCAGTATCAAGCGGATCATACCGAGATCTTGAACAAATATCGGTATTCTTACCAATGTATTAATAAGGCCAATTTGTTTATACGGGATATGGAAATGGCAGACGATGCCCTATTCTCGAAATATAACAGGGAACAGATGATCGGTGAGGCCAAGTTTATTCGCGCCTATACTTATTTCGAGCTTGTGAAAACCTTTGGTGGTGTTCCTTGCTATACGGGAGTCTTGGATCTCGATCATGAGAGACTCGGACGTGCGTCTGTCGAAGAGATATACTCGGTTATCGAGCAAGACCTAAACGATGCGGTTAGCGTATTACCTAAGAAAAGTGAGGTGGCTAACTACGAGTCAAGCTATGCGGGAAGGATTACCAAAGGCGCGGCCATCGCCATGCAAACACGTATTTATCTGTATGAGAAAAAATACGATGAGGTAAAAAAGGCATTCGAGAAATTCCAGAATGAGTGCGGGGGTGAGTATAGCTTGGTCGCTCCGGAGGATTACGCTTGGCAATTCTCACTGGACGGCGAGCACTGCTCTTCTTCAATCCTTGAAGTAAATATGTATACCTCCACAACCCAAAGCGGGTATGGCGTTAATAACGGCAACCGTCACGTGCTGATGTCTATGCCCCGAAACATGACGATCGGCTTCGGTTGCGCACAACCTACACAGGCCTTGGCAGACGCTTATGATGCCGAGGGGGATATCATACGAAAGAAGACCACTCTCCTTTCCACGGAAGAGGCCATAGAGATCGAGACCGCGGCCAAAGGCGATGTGGCACCCGTTACGGACGACCGAACCGGTTGGTACAATCGCAAACTATATCTCGCGCCCGGGCAAAGAGAGGAGAATCGGGGAAATAATCAACCCACGAACCTCAGGCTTATCCGCCTCGCGGAGGTATATTTGAACTATGCCGAGGCTTGCTATTTCAGCGGCGATATCGCTAATGCGCAAAAGTATCTGAATGAGGTAAGAAGCCATGTCAACTTGGCTCCTAAAAACCATACAGGAAGCCAATTGTTTGAAGACATCATGAACGAGCGTCATCTGGAGTTTGGAATGGAAGGTTTCCGGTTCTTTGACGTGGTACGTGTAGGATGGGGCGAGAAAGTATTTAACGGAACCAAGAAGGCGGAATTTGGAGCTAAGACTCCTTTCAGCGCCGGTGCGGAAGTATTGCCTATACCTCAAACCGAGATTGATATTAGTGACGGTTTAATAACTAATTAATAAGGAAATAACAATTCGCAAAAATCATAATAGTATGAATAGGAATTTAGTATTGCTCGGAATCTGTCTCTTGGCCGTATCGTTCGTTGGAGAGGTCTTTGGACAGAAGAAAAAACCTCGTATCGGTATTGCCGGTATACAGATAGAAAACAGCGTGTTCGTCCCGAATAGGCAGCCGCTCGTAGGACACCCCGTAAGAATGCCGGACTATCTCAGCCCAGACTCCGCAATGGGACAGGCGGCCACTTGGCTTCCCACGCAGATTGGCTATGGCGGTGGAAGAGGCCCCGTGACAAAAGAATCGTACGACGCATTTGTGGAAAAAACATTGGAGATGATCAAGGCCAATATACCCTATGACGCTTTCTGGTTTTATAACCACGGAGCTTGTAGCGTGGAAGGCGTAGCCGATCCCGAGGGCGAATTCATGGAGAAGGTGCGTAGCTTGATCGGAAACGATGTCTTGACTACCACCACGATGGACCTTCACGGAAATACGTCTTGGTTGGTAGCTCTCAACTCCGATTTGATTACGACTTATCGTCAAGCACCGCATGCGGATTCTCGCGAATCACATCGGCGAGGGGTCGTCAATTTGTTGGAACGTCTTGAGTCGGGGAAAGGACGTCCGGCATACAAGGCATGGGTTGCTGTTCCTGTCCTAGTTTCCGGCGAATGGTCGAGTACCCGTGTCGAGCCTGCGAAATCGCTGTACGCATTGGTTCCCGAGGTTGAAGCCATGCCCGGAGTGATAGACGCAGGGATCTGGATCGGTTATGTTTGGGGAGACAACCCACGGAACCAAGGAACCGTGATGGTTTACGGTGACGATGAGGAACAGGTAAAAGCCGGGGCGAAGAAACTCGCCCAGAAATTCTGGGATGTCCGTAAGCAGTTCTCGCTGGAAGCTCCGGGATATTCGCTCGAGAAATGTATCGATTTGGCAATAGCAAGCAAAAAGAAGCCTTTCTTTATCAGTGATATGGGAGATAATCCCGGCGGAGGCGGCTCAGGCGAGGTCACTTGGACTTTGGCGAGACTCTTGAAGCGTCCGGAATTCCAGACTGATAAGGGAAAGAGCGTTCTTTATTGCTCCATCCCGGGAGAAGAAGTGGTTAAGCAGGCACGTAAGGTCGGCGTAGGCGGACACGTAGAAGGCATGGTAGGTGCCATGGTCGATAATTCCTACGAAGGTCCCGTGAAATTGTCGGGTACCGTGGTTTATGTCAGTCCGGAAGAAGACAAGAACGCGGAATCATGGAGACGGAAAAGAGATATCGCTATCGTAAAGACCGGAAGCGTTTATGTGGTAGTAGGCACATCGTCTCCCACTCCAAACCTAGAGGGTTCAGGAATTGACCCGAAGGAAATGGATATCGTAATGGTTAAACAGGGTTACCTTGTAACCCAATGGTACAATATACAAGCGGATTGGGTGATGGCTTTTACAAGGGGAGGCGTGGATCAGGACTTCAAGAAGCTTCCCTATAAGAATATCGTGAGACCGATGTTCCCGATCGATCCAGACATGGCTGATCCGGAATTGAACGTTATCATGGTTCCTTCCGCCAAGCATTACTATGGCAGATAGATCGTATTGATCGATTTTTTACTGCAATGCCTATGCAGTGTTACTGCAATAGGTGTTGCAGTATTACTGCACAGGCATTGCAGCATCACTGCAACCCGGGTTGCAGTGATGCTACTAAATTATCCTATATTCCTACTCAATAACTTTCGGACTTGCTCCTCCGTTAAATTCCGGCGGCTCGCATAATCTCTCATCTGCTCCTCATCGATAGAACCGATCATGAAATATTGAGAAGAGGGATGGGCAATATAAATCCCACTAACCGAAGCCGTAGGATACATGGCACCATTCTCGGTTAACGAAACACCAATTCGCGACATATCGAGCAATCCATCCAATGTGAAATTCAATAATTGATCCGGTAGAGAAGGGTAACCGATAGCCGGACGGATTCCTTGGTATTTCACCTTGTAAAGATCCGGGATAGACAAGGATTCGTCTTTAGCATATCCCCAATATTCTTTACGTACTTTCTCATGAAGATATTCGGCTGTAGCTTCCGCTAGGCGATCGGTCAAGGTTTGCAGCAACATTGAATTATAGGTATCGCCTTCTTCCTCAAATTTATCCTTCAAACAATCAGCGCCAGCTCCAGCGGTAACGACAAACGCCCCTACATAATCAGTTCGCTCCTCGGAAACCGGTATTACATAATCGGAAAGACATTTATAAATATTTTCCTCTTTTTTTACTTGCTGACGTAATAAAGGCAGCGCTATATCACCCATTCGGATCGTATCCCCTTCACTATTCGCTGAGAAAAATCCGTAAATCGCTTTACAATATTCAACCTTCATATTGACCAGCCGATCCAATAACCTAACAGCATCCTTGTATAATTGCATCGCCTCGGTAGCCTTCGCACGATCTTTTTCCGGGAATCCGGCCAACCAAGAGGCACGACAAGAATCGCAACCATGTATCTGGGAGATTTCCGAGAAACGGCCATTCAATTTCCATGCGCTAAAAAAGAAGGTCCAGTGGATATAAGGAATCACTTCTTCCAAGGGGATATAAGGGATAACATGTACCCCCATCCGGGCTGGAACAACCGGTGTATACCCGGTCCAATCTATTTCAATCGGATGCTTACGAGCCTCTGAAAGAGAAATCAAGACTTCTTTCTTCTGTCCTAAAGAGGCACGCAAGGCTTCTTGTTCTTGTTCCAACTCCATGATATAGGCATCACGGGTATCCGGATTCAATAGTTTGGCGGCGATCAACGGATTCTGTGAGGCATCCAACACATGGATCACCGGATAATCGTAATGCGGAGCGATCTTCACCGCCGTATGCAATTTGGAGGTCGTAGCGCCACCCACCATCATAGGAATCGTAAGTCCCGCTTTCTGCATCTCGTCCGCGACATGCGCCATCTCTTCTAAAGAAGGGGTTATCAGGCCGGATAAGCAAACCAGATCCGGTTTCTCCTCGATCGCTTTCTTTATGATCACATCTGCGGGAACCATTACCCCTAAATCAATCACCTCGTAGTTATTACAAGACAATACGATAGAGACGATATTCTTACCGATATCATGTACATCCCCTTTTACCGTAGCGAAAATCACTTTACCGGCCTTCGCGGAGCCGGAAGCTTTCTTTTCAGATTCAATGGCCGGTTGTAAAATAGCCACGGCCTTTTTCATCGTACGTGCGGTCTTCACGACTTGAGGGAGAAACATCTTTCCGGCACCGAATAACTCGCCGACCTTATTCATTCCGCTCATTAACAGACCGTCAATTATATCCACGGCATGCGGATAAATCCGCAAGGCTTCTTGTAAATCGTCCTCCAAATAGTCTCCGATCCCTTTGATTAAGGCATGTTCCAAACGCTCCTTCAATGAAAGCTCACGCCAAGCCTCATGCTTCTCCGGAGTTTCTCCGGAAGTTTGTACATGTAAATTTTGAGCATAAGTAATTAACTCCTCGGCAGCTTCCGGACGGCGTGCCAAGATCACGTCTTCCAACAAGGTACGGAACTCCGGCTCTATATCCTCATAAAGTACGGAGGTAGACGGATTCACGATACCCATATCCATCCCCTTCCCAATCGCATGATATAGAAATACGGAATGCATAGCCTCGCGTACATGATTGTTCCCTCGGAAAGAGAAAGATAAATTACTTACACCACCACTCACCTTCGCACCCGGCAAGTTCTTCTTGATCCATTCAACGGCACGGATAAACGCCAGACCATAGCCATTATGTTCCTCCATACCGGTAGCGATCGCCAATACGTTCGGGTCAAAAATAATATCTTGGGGATTGAAATCGATCTTCTCGATCAATAGGCGATAGGCCCGTTCGCAAATCTCAATCTTTCTTTCATAGGTATCCGCCTGTCCTTTCTCGTCGAAAGCCATCACGACCGCAGCCGCACCCAGCCGCTTTATACGGGCGGCATGTTTAAGGAAGACCTCCTCTCCTTCTTTCAAGGAGATGGAATTCACGATGCTCTTTCCTTGCACGCACATCAAGCCTTCCTCGATCACTTCCCATTTGGAAGAATCGATCATGACGGGTACACGGGCAATATCCGGTTCGGAGGCGATCAAGTTTAAGAATGTCTTCATTTCTTTCACGGCATCCAACATACCATCGTCCATATTAATATCGATCACTTGGGCGCCATCCTCCACTTGCTTACGAGCGATCGTCAACGCTTCCTCATAACTGCCTTCTTTTATCAAGCGTAAGAATTTCCGAGAACCGGCCACATTACAACGCTCTCCCACGTTCACGAAATTATTCTCCGGTTTCACCTCCAGCAGTTCCAAGCCCGACAGCCACAGGCAATCCGGTTTCGGAGCCGGGATATGCGGTTTAACTCCTTTCACCAACTCCGGATACCGGGAGATATGCGCCGGAGTCGTTCCGCAACAGCCTCCGATAATGTTCACTAATCCCTCTTCCACAAAAGGCTTCACATGTTGGGCCATTTTATCCGGCGTCTCGTCATAGGTACCAAAACTATTCGGCAATCCGGCGTTCGGATAAGCGCTGATATAATAGGGGGCATACTTCGCCAACTCTTGTAAATAGGGCTTCATATCCGCCGCTCCGAAAGAGCAGTTTAAGCCAACCGAAACAATATGTGTATGCTGTATGGAAGCCAAGAAGGCCAATAAAGTCTGTCCGGAAAATGTTCGTCCACCTTGCGCGGATAAAGTCAAAGACAACATAATCGGCAGGTCTTTTTCTTTCTCTTTCAACACGACCTCAGCCGCTTCCAATCCCGCTTTTACGTTCAACGTATCGAATGTAGTCTCGAAAAGGATGATATCCACCCCGCCGTCAACAAGTCCCTCGACTTGCTCCTTGTAGGCATTATACAAATCTTTATAAGTGACGGCACGATAAGCGGGATCGCTTACATCCGGACTCATGGAAGCTGTCTTATTGGTAGGACCGATCGATCCGGCCACGAAGATCGTACGATCCGGATGCTCTGCCATATAGGTATCCGCCACTTCCCTCGACAATCGTCCGGCGGCCAGATTTATCTCACGTACATAGGCCTCCATCGCATAATCTGCCATGGAAATAGCATTCGCGTTAAACGTATTCGTAGCGAAGATATCCGCTCCCGCATCCAAATACTGACGATGAATAGACTGGATTACATCCGGGCGGGTGATACACAATAAATCATTGTTCCCCTTCAACTGTCCCGGAAAATCGGCGAAACGTTCGCCTCGGTAATCTTGTTCGTTTAGTTTGAAACTTTGGATCATGGTACCCATACCACCATCCAAGATCAAAATGCGCTCATTCAAGAGTCGCAGAAATCGTTCCTTATTCATAAATATGTTTTACCTTTCTTGCGTACATATAACTATATCCCCGGAGGATCCATACCACAGCGATGGCGAAAAACAGACGGGTAGGCACCACCCAAAGAACGGGTACCCCTATCGCGGCAAAGATGATCGTATCTTCCAACAGGGAATGGCACACGGCCAAATGATGGTTTAGCAAGTTGCCGTCACCGTAAGACAACTTCCTCTGCTCCATTTGCTCTACCATAATAGCCCCGCCATAAGCCAGTCCGACCACATTACCTACCAACCACAAAAAAGCGGCATCTTGAGGCAAGCCAAATAATCGCATCAGTGGAGAAAAGACCGAGGACAATCCTTTCATCAGATTAAACTCTTCCAATATATAATGAAGGATCATTAAAGCCGTAACAATTATCAAAATAGAAATCACCACCTTCATCGAGCTGGTAAACCAAAGTACGAATACTTCCAACCAATTATCGCATACAGCCGCGCTTTGAGCGATCCCGACCTGTCCCCATCCTTCATGGGGCATTACCCAATTCAAAAAAAAGGCGATCACGAAACTCATGATCAAACGGAGCAGCGTCATCTCCCAGAAAGAAGACCCGGTCTTTGCCTGTACGGAGGATTCTACCATTAGATTATGGGAAGTAAGGCACATCAATGCCAATACCGTAGCTTCACGGACTCCTAAAGACATCGAGGTGATCAAAGCGATCGGAGCATATAATGGGGAGAATATACTGGTTATAAAAACAATGGCTGTCTCTCCCGGCAGACCCACCAACGAGAACACGGGCACTAACCAATCCGAGATCTGACCTAATATTCCGGAATATTGCAATATACGGACCAATAAAGAAATAGGCAAAATAATCTTTAGCAGCCATAAACACGTCTTGCCTGCTTTAGGCAGAGCTTTCAGGATACATCCCCAAACCCTACCGATCACGCCTTGCCCTGTCTCCATCTCGACTTATCGTTTGAAAGCCCGATCCATCTCCCGTCGGTCGTCACGTTCCCGGATGGAGTCTCGCTTATCATATTCCTTTTTACCTCGTGCGATCGCGACGACTACTTTCGCCAATCCTTTCTCATTGATAAACAAACGAGTGGGAACGATCGTAAAACCACTGGCACGAACGGCGCCCTCGATCTTTCGTAATTCCTTTTTGGTAAGAAGTAATTTCCGGTCCCGCCGTGCGTTGTGATTATTGTACGTACCGTAAAAATATTCGGCGATGTACATATTCTTCACCCACAGTTCCCCTTTTTCCACGATACAAAACGTATCTACCAAACTCGCCTTCCCTAAACGGATCGATTTAATCTCCGTTCCGGTCAGTACGATCCCGGCCGTAAAAGTGTCGAGCAACTCGTAATCGAACGTCGCCCGCTTATTCTTTATCTGTATGTTATTACTAATCTTCTCTTTCATCTTGTGTTATTCTGTCAAAAACTCAAACCGGGCATCAGCATCGATAACAAAATCTCGATAACTGCCGGAGTCAGTAATATAATGGCGGTTGTAAATCCTACGAACTTCAGACGGATCTTCTCCTCGACTCCCATATACGGACCAGCGCCTTCCCAAACAATATAAAATGTATAAAGGATAAATATCCGCAAGAAGAAAAACTCGGGAAGCAACATCAATATGATATTCAAAGCGAACATCAATGACGAGGAATACCCGACGAAGCGCAACCACAGTTTCAAGTCCTTCTCCCGTTTAAATAAACCTTGCCATATCTCATTCATCAGATAAGCCCCGAGGTAAAAACCACCGAACGAGGACACCAATGTCCGGATAGACGACTTCAAGGCCAGCTCTAAATCAAACTCCTTCCGCGTAAACAATACGCCCAGAAAAGCCGCGACGGTAACGAAGCCGATCAAAGGATACACGAATCGGGATAAGAACTCCTCCTGCTTCTCTCCTTTTTTCGCTAACAAGACCCACGCCTTCGCCGGCTGTGAGATGATAGCGATTACCCACCTAAATATCTCCTTATACATCTCTGTTTACTTTTAAATAGCAAAAGTATATATTTAATTCGTAAAACGCAACGTAAATACGTCGGTAGCCCCCCAAACACATGCGGTTGTATCCGCATTATAGCGTTCGGCGTAATTTATTTTAAAATTTATCACATTTTGCCCCTCACTACTCTCTATCGCTTTGGCTTGGTCCAAAAACTTATCGATCGTAAAAGCGGTCGTATTCACCCATTTCGTGGAATCGCCGGTACCTCCCTCTTGGGTTACCCGGAGATATAGGTTATAGATCCGTTGTCCGTCATCATCTTTTTCCACCTCCTGATCAGGGTTATAGGATAAATTGAAAATATCCTTTTGGTCTACCTGATGATTTATATGTTGGGTTTGCAAGAAGAAACGTCCTTCCAAATAAATACTTTTCTTAAAGTCCAGCGTAACCAGACGCTCCTTGTCCAATACAACCGTAGTATCAGTCAATGTCTCATGCAAAGGCCATACAGCGACCGAATCATACTTATAAATCTCAGCGTTGTAAACACCATTGCCCAATTCCTCGCTAAAATTCGTCTTGAAATCAACCACGCAACAGTCACCCTCTTTCAAATCCGTCCGATTCTCAAACTCAGAGGAAGAGACGATAAAGATCTCCCCTTGATCATCCGCCGTGTAGATACATCGCATAGGATTCTCACGTATCACTCCTACTCGATGATAATTGATGGAATTACTTCCATCCCCCATACAAGAGGTCATTAAGAAAAACAAGGATAAAAATAAGCCGTATAAAATTCGCTTTCTCATCTTCTTTAGTTTATAAGTAAAGGATCCGTTACTCCCCATGTAAACTGGGTACTATCTTTCGGATTAATTTGATCGATATAATGAATCCGAACATACATATCCGCGTCGCGTCCACCTTGTTCTCGCATATCCTTGATAAAATTCGCCAGATTAAAGGCATTGATAACCGCGATAGCCTCCTCTGCCTTATCCTCCGGCTTTCCGGTCGTAGCGGCAGCCCGTAAATATAAGGAATATATAGATTTTCGATTTTCAACAACTGGTTGTTGAGTCGGATCATAAGTCAGTTGCCAATTTAAAGCCCGGTCTTTTGTCGTCCAACAAGCAGAGGGCAGAAATAAATAGTCTTCTAATTTGATGTATAAAACAGAATCATTGGGGTTGACCGCAAGTACCGGTTGCTCATTAGTCAATAATTTATGCGTATCCGTAAGAGGGCTCTCAGCGTTTTGCTGGTTAACAGCGGTTTCCCCTTGTATCGTCACCGTATAATACCCTTTTTGTTCCGCACCCGTATTTTCCGGTAAGCTAGGATCATAATCAAAGCTCACCAACAAGCATTTACCCTCTGAGTATGAGCTCAGCTTCGTCGAATAGATCCAACCGAACCGGGTATTAGCCATCATCAACGCGCTATCTCCATGTTGACGAACCACAGCGGCGGTCGTTCCCGGATTATAGACGTTATTTATGTCTTTTAGGCAAGAAGTAAACAGACCCATGATAACCGCCACCCAGACAAAACCTATTAAATTCTTGTATCTCATTTCACAATACTCCTCTTAAAGTACGCAAAGATACGATCTTTACCCATATACATAAAAAAAACTCCCAAAAGTTTCTATGAAAAACTCTTGGGAGTTTAATTATAAATATAAATCAAACTTAAATCACTGCTACAGAATCTCTACATTCCAATAAAGCCTGTAAACAAAAAAATCAAAATTTATGTTCTTTTTGCCAGATAATATGGAATAAAAGCTTTCTTCCCAAGCAAAATCCAAGAATTAGCACAGTAAAACCAACGTGCACCATCTATCAATAGAGCATAATCATATGTTATAAAAGTTACAATCCGTCCTTGTTGTACCATTTTGAATCCCCTTTCAGTATTTTTATCTATTGGATTATTAGAAGGTGCAGAATCTCTTGTTACACCACTTGCATAAATAGTACCATCAGCACTATTTAAAATTCCATTAAATGGGCTTGCAATATATCCTTCAGGAACAACTACCTGTCCCTTTATTTCATAAATATTAGCCAAAAAAGTCTTTCCGTCCAAAGGTGGATCAAAAATATCACCATTTTTAAGAGCAGAAGGTCTATTGGGCCTGATCAACGTAGCTTTTGCCTCAACAACCTCAAGAGATAAACTCCTTGTATTAAGCAAACAACTATCATAATCATTAACACTCACATTCGAATTAACATTTCGTACTATTGGCATCCCTTCCAACTCTTGTTCTTCTTTAGAACAAGACGTGATAGCCAGAATAGCAAATCCAATAAAAAACAAATATAACTTCATGAATTTTACAAATTTAGCATAAAACAATCAAACAAATCAATATCCTAAATTATATGGAAATAATGCAGGCATTCCCAATGCTATCCAAGTATTACCACAAAAATAAAATCGGGCTCCATTATTTAATATAGCATATTCATATGTAACAATTGTCACTGTATTTCCATGACGAGTCAAAGTATATCCTCCATCTCTATCCCGATCTATAGGTTGAACAGGGAAAGGGATAGGCATACCTCTAGTTACATACTGAGTATTATTAGTACTTGAAATAACACCTTCAAATGGACTAACGATACACCCATCAGGAACAGTAATAGTAGCCTTGATTTCATAAATTGTAGTATCGTATTTCTTATCTTTTTGTATAAAAGGGGCTGTAAAAGGAGATGGATTGAACTTCATAGAATAACCAATTGCATACTTCTTTACTGTAGCATTAGCAAACTCCAACGAAACACTTCTCAAATTTGATTTAGAATTTATTGAATCCACTTGAACAAATAGATTTTCATCTTTTTGATTATCCACCTTATCCATCATCTCAATATCCTCTTGAGAACAAGACACAAATACGAACAAAAAAATCACAATATTACAAATTAGTTTTTTCATGATATAAATTTAAAATTAAACATTCATATAAATCATTAAATTTCATTTTTACTTATTATTGCTTTGTCACTTGAAAAGGAATTTTTACAGAACTCCACTTCAAATCAGAACTATCCTTCTCACTGATAGAGGTCAGATAGTTTATCTTCAAATTAAATATCTCTGAACCTTTGTTACTCTCCGTTTTATCTACAGACTCTAACACAGATTTAATATTAAACGCACGATATTCAGCCATAGAGGTAGCAGAAGATCCTGTCCCATCAACATCCTTAACCGCACGTAAAAATAAATTATAAGTAGGAATATCATCTTCTTTTACAGGATCATCGGAATCCATACGGTTCCAATATAACGTATACTTATTTCTCTGGTCTTTATACATATCCAATGTAGACTGTAAGAATAAGCGTCCATCTATACAAGCCCCACCCATTAAATTCTTTAGTGGCAATTCATTGTCAGCTAACTTTGTAGAATCCGGGACATTACTGAAAACACTATTCCCCATCGTGATTACTTCCATAGCCGCAATGGTAGCATTATAATAACCGTTAGTAGCCGCATTCGCATTTTCCGGAGAACTCATATTAACCTCAAAATTTATAATATAACATTCCCCATTAACTATCTTACCTTCTAAAGCTGGACTATATAAAGACATATAGCCATAGGATGATATTGTATTCAATACCGTCGAATAATTTTTTTCTGATATTCCACCTACAGCAAAGGATGTATTAGAAAATGTATTATCCGATTCACCAAGACAGGAGGACAACAATAGCAATGTGGCAGCCGCCGCTGCTCCAATTAATTTAAATGCTTTCATAATTCAATTTTTCTATTTTTAAGTATTTGTATTTACACTGTTAATCTATCGAGTATTAAAAACCAAAACGAAATCCAAACTGAAGGCTCATGTTAAACGGCTTCTCCGAATGGATGGTTTCGATCTCGCTGCCATTATCAAAATAATAGCTGGCTCCCACCTCAGCGAAAGCGCTTACAAAACGGATAATCGGATAACTTACACCGGCACGGGCATTTACAGACCATAGCCATTCTTTCATTCGAATATGTTCGCTTTGCTTTGCGATCTCTACCTCATCCGAGAATAATTTCATTCTACGTTTGCCAGCGACATTCACTTCCGCCATACCTCCGGCTGAGGCGTAAAACATAAAACGATTCCATTCCGCGATCTTATAAGTCAATGATAATGGAATTCCTATAAAATGCAATCGCTGATCATTCTCTATATGATACGTATTATTCGTACTCCACTCCGATCTTAAGTAAGAATAAGTTAATCCAGTCTGCAAAGAAAAACGATTATTCAAATAACGACTAATTGAGATCCCCACCCCAATAGGCGTCTTATGATGAATATCCGTCTTAGCAGGATCTTTCTTCTCCGCATCGAACGAATTTAAGCTCATCAGATTCTCACTCTTAAGCACGCTGCTATTCGTCACATACTGAGGGACCAGATTATCAGCGCCCATAGAAAGACCTCCACCTCCCATACCGAACCCCCATTTCCGAGACGCGGTCTTCTCCGGCTTCTTTTTAGCAACCGGAGTAGCATCCGCGACAAGTACATCATTCTTGAGAACAACTATCTCATCATTATTCCTTTCAACCTCCGGCTCAACGGTATCTTTCTCATTCGCCGATCTATCAGCAGACATTACCTCCGACTCAGAAATAGGCCGATCCTCTGCGCTCTCTACATTTTGCCGGAACGCTGCCATCCTAGCCTTAGCTCCCACTTTAACCGCTCCAGATGCCGCTTTTGCCTTCACGACCGCAGCAGCAGGAATAGTCGCTAATACGGGTGCTTGCTCCATCGTTTTCTCTACCGGAACAACCGGGGTATCCACGGATGTCGACTCTTGTGAAGACTGTATTTCTTGGGCTATAGGTAGATCTTCCATCTCCCTGTCATATAAATAGATACCACCCGATACGACCAATAAGGAGATCACGGCGGCGGCAACCCAGTAGCGAAGCGTACGACGCAAAGGAACCGGAGCCTTTCCGGGCAATCGATCGGCTATAGCCTCCCAGTCGCCGGGTAGCGTATCCATCTCGAAATCCTCTAGCTTCGATCGGATCGCGTCATCCCATATATCTCTTTCCTTTTTACTCATCTTATCTCAATACAATGCGTTAATTCTACGTTGTAATAACTGCTTGGCACGGGTATATTGGGAACGGGAAGTACTCTCTGTTATGTTCAACATCTCACTGATCTCCTTATGAGAATATCCCTCTATCGCGAACATATTGAATACGGTACGGAAGCCAACCGGCAACTCCTTCACTAGATTCATCAACTCAGCCGCCGACATGTCCGAGATAGCCGAACTATCGGGTTGAATCAGTTCCGCCGTATTGTCAAGATCGGTCGCTTCACGCAACACATCCGACTTTCGCAGATATTCCAACGCACAATTAACAAAGATCTTCCGCATCCACCCCTCAAATGAACCACTCCCTGTATAGGAATCCATACTGGTAAAGATTTTCACGAAGCCATCCTGCAACAAATCACGAGCCGTTTCCCTGTCGTTCACATAACGAAGGCAAACTCCCATCATTTTTCGGGAATACGCATCATAAAGCTCTTTTTGAGCTCGTCTCTCCCCCTTCCGACAACCCTCTATCAGTTGTAGCTCATTCATTCAGTCGTGCCTTGAACGTCTCCCTTCTGGAGACTGTACAATATTAGGATGTAAATAATTAAACAAACGCTGCATTCCGTAGAAAAATTATTTCATAAACAGGGCGGACACTCCGGCCCGCCCTCACGGAACATCTGCAAAGATAAGATGTTCTTATGAATTTCCATGTTAATGAGCGTGAGTATGCTCACTTTTTTTCGCCGGAGGTACCGGACAGCCGGCGCCATTATCTACCGGAACCGCTTCCATACCGATCTTTTTGAAGGCCGCGGCCAAGCGAGTCTTCGAAGTCTTATCCGTCTTGTAAGTCACAATGGCCGTACGGGTGCTCAGATCACATTTCAAGTCGGTCACTCCTTTCTCGAAAGCGATATTTTTCTCGATCTTCTTGATACAGTGATCACAATCCATCGCTTCGATAAAGAATGTCACAGAGTCCTTCTTCTTTTTCGCGTCTTGGGCGAATGTCATCGATACCGTACATACAGCACAAAACAATAACATAATTAATCGTCTCATAATCAATCGTTTTTAATATTAATAGTTCTAATTATCCATTCATATCTACCAAAAGAAAAGTACCACTATAGGCATCGGGCTACACGTATATAGGCGTAGAGGCACACCAGTATACGCATAGGCCTACACGTATATACGTGCGGGCTTATACGTATATACGTGTCAATCCCTGCTTATATTAAAGCGGATACCCGCATAAATTTTCCGTCCATGCACCGGTCCCCACACCATAGATCCATCGAAGTTATCCCCTCTGGGATTGCTGGCATCGATAATCGGATTCGGTTGTTTGTAATTAAACAGGTTCTCCGCTCCCACGTAAATAGACCATTGACGGAAATATTTCGTAATCTGCGCATTCACAACCGTATAAGCCTTAAAATTCGGCTCCCATAACGGATTAGACGCATCCGGTGTCGGCATACGACCGCCTCCATTAAACTGGCCGGTCAAATCAAACTGCCATTTTTTCAACGGGGTTTGATAAGAAGCGGTCAATAAACCTTTATAATCACTAACCAACGGCTTTTTCAATCGATGCGCCACACCCTCCTCATTCCGGTAATCGGTCTTCGCGTCCGTATAACGATAAGCGGCCGTTAACGTAAATCCCCGGAAAAAAGGATAGGAAGCCTCCACTTGGAAGCTATTCGAATAGGAACGCCCATCCAGATTGTAGAAACGAACCGCATGAGGATCACTATCCATATCCACCACGATTTGCTTCAAGAAATCGGTATAATACCATTCCCCGCTCAAGCTCAGTTCCTTCCCGAACAAAGGTATATAAAATGACAGATTCAGACCGGTATTCCACGCTTCTTCTTGATCCAGATTGTCGGCGATATACATTTTTCGACTACTGGATAACAAAAAGTTGTTCTCTGCCAGCACATTCGCTGTCCGGAATCCTTTACCTGCCGAAGCCCGGATATGGAACCAGTCAAAAGGATTATATTTAATATGTACACGAGGGGTTACAAAGAAATCATACAACGTACTATAATCCGCACGTACACCCGCCAATAAGATCAGTTTATCATTCAGATTGAACGTATATTGGGCATAAGCTCCCGGCACGACTTCCGTACGGTCATAGGCATGACGGACCGACTCTCCTCCCGCATATTGAACCAGATTCTCGTCGAAACCATCATAGTTCATACTTAATCCGGTACTCAAGCTATGCATCGGCGTAAACTCCTTTTCATACAGCAAACTGGCATATACATTATTCTGATATACATTATAGGGCGTACGGTCATATCTTGATTTTTGCTCATGATAAGAACCGGAAAGTATCAATGCCACGCTCTCTACCTTTTCCTTATCGATAATATAGGCCTGCTTCGTAAATAATTCGGCCCGGTTCGTATTTAAATGAATCCGATACGGGTCGGTGAAATCATGGTGTTTCGTATCCTGCCCACCGGTACGGCTCTCATGCAGATAGCGAACTCCGTATTGAGCCACGTATTTATCCAATTTATGATACCAACGATTCATTACGTTCACCTGTTCCCTTAGCGGCGTATCGAGAAAACCATCGTCATTACCGTCATGTTGCATTTTATCATTCGAGTAGTGTACCAATAAACCGGTAGAGAGCTTGTCGTTGATATGCCAAGAAGCATCCGCATTCCCTTCATAACGTCCGGCATCACTAGCGAACACATTAGCAGAGAAAATATCCGCCGTAGGGGGCTTCTTGAATTCCACGTTGATTTGTCCGGCCAACGCCTCATACCCATTCTTAACCGAAGAGGTTCCTTTAGACACCTGAATACTTTCCATCCAAGCTCCCGGAACATAATCCAAGCCATATAAGGAAGCGGCCCCCCGGAAATTCGGGTAATTCTCGGTCAACATTTGTACGTAGGTTCCCGCCAATCCCAACAGCTTAATTTGCCGGGCACCTGTAGCCGCATCCGAGTACGATACATCGACAGACGGATTTGTCTCAAAGCTCTCCGCCAGATTACAGCAGGCCGCACGGCAAATCTCATCGTACGTAATTTTCTGAGTTTGCAATACGCTCGTACGGGAAGCGATGGTTCCCATCTTGCGCTCACTAACCACGACCTCATCCAAGGCGATCTCACCTTTTAAGAAAATCTGCATAGCATCGTCCTTCTCATCCACAGGGGTGACCTCAGTCATATAACCGATATAGCTAACCACCAGATTCTTGGAGTCACCTTTTCGTTCTAACTCGAAATTTCCATCCACATCGGACGTGGTTCCATTTTGGGTTCCTTCCCAATATACATTTGCACCGATAATAGGTTGTTTGTTTTCATCACATACACGTCCTTTCACTTTCTTGCCGGAATCCTCGGCCCAAGTCAAAGTAAAAGTCAAACAGGGCAGTAAAAATATCAGATATAATTGTCTTAACATGATAGTTGTTATTTGATTGAATCGTTAAATACATGCTTCCGCAGGGATAGAGCATTCCCTACCTAAAAAACGATAAAGGGTATTCAGCGAGCAGCTTCCACCCTCACGCATACAATCAAATCAAAAGCGTAGTCAATAAAGAAAGGTAAACACGAGGACAGGCTACGGGGGGACCCGTTACCCTAATCTCATACGAATCAGCAAATAAGGAAGCGACCCGTAAACTCTCAAAAATAGAGGAAAAGAGTAAGTCATGTACGACCGGTTGCAGATCCGGTACTTGAATATTTACAGAATTCCAATCAAAATCAACCCGTTCAATACCACAGCCATTCATGCTAAGACCCTCTACCGTAGCATTCACAAGATCATCACGGCTATGATCATGTCCATGTATCTCACAACATTTAGCTTCCAATAAAGCCTCCACTCCCTCTTTCTCGCAAGCGCCACAACAATACGACACGAAATTAACCCCCGCTCCCCCGTAAAAGATCAAGGAAGCAAGAATTACAAGGAACAAGGATGTGGCTAATCGTCTCATACGCCGCAAAAATAAACAAAAAAACTTGAAATCAAAATACCCTGTTTTACTTAATAAATTTAGACAGGTAATAATAGGTATCCGGAGAAGGTTCGCTCTCTATCCGGTAACGGGTGGAAGCCGTCACAGAAAATGTATACCCACGTTCAGACTCCACATCGATAGGAAGAAAAAGCTCATTGCCATAAATATTCGTAGCTAATATGGATTTTGCCGAAGCTGTGTCGATCGAATCCGTCAATGAATAATAAACGGTATAAGTTAAGTCCTGCTTTTCCGAAACAGGTTTCTGCCAAGTTAAATGCAACTCATCATCCAAACGTTCCACTTTGATCCCCTCCGGAGCGGCAGGTACTGAATCATTCAGCCAAGTCAACGGAGGCAATTGGGCCGGATATTTATAGTAATTGTCTCTCAGCTCTTTATAAAGTCCCTTGTCATTATACAGGACATTTCCACAACGAAAGAACGCACAGCCGGCTCCTCCGTAATAACGGCTATAATCGATCTGGTCCGTTATATCATTCACGGCCCAGTCCGCCTCACTCTTGTCCATCCGGTAAGCTCCCAAGCCGGGTACGACCAAACGCCCGTTACAATTATCCACCCAATTATCCACGAAAGGAAAGAAATTCTTATGCAGGTAATACATCATCGGAACAATCATATCTTGTTTACCTTGTTGCATCCACATCTTCGGGTCTTGGAAGACACTTTCGTAAGCGGTCCAACCCGCGTTAGGTACCCGCTCGATACGATTATATTTCCCGAGTGGCGAACTGCTCACCTGTACCCAAGGTTTCGTTTGCTTTACCCAATCGTAAATACGGTAAACCATCCGGTTGATATTCTCCCTACGCCAGTCTGCCAGAGACTTTTTCTTACCGGATCTATTATACAACGTTTTATCCGGGAATGTTTTCGCCTCTTCGGGATAGCGGATATAATCAAAATGAATACCATCTATATCGTAGCCATTCACGATCTCCTTGACTAAGGATAAGATATAATCAGCGGTCTCCGGTACGCCGGGGTCCAAATACCACTCCCCATTATGCCGTTTGCAAAGTTTTGGTTTCTTTTTAACCACGGAAAGCTTTCCTTGCTCCTTCACGCTTTTTTCCGTTCCCAACGGGAAAGTCACGAACCACGCATGGCATTCCATTCCCCGCTTATGGCATTCATCAACGACAAAAGCGAGCGGATCATATCCCGGTAATACCCCATACTTACCGGAGAACGTCTTACTGGCCGGTTCGATAGCCGAACGATAAATCACGTCTCCCCTCAAGCGAGCCTGAATGAAGACCATATTAAAATTCGCTTCTTGAAGCCGGTCCAAGATATCAAGCAATGCCTGTTGCTGGGCTTTTCGTCCCGCCTCGGTAGTAGCCGGTTTATGAGGCCAATCCAGACCATAAACCGTAGTCAACCAAACCGCACGAATTTCCTTTTTGGGAGGCTCTACCGCTTGTAATAGACAAAAAACGGGTAAAGCCAGCGACAGGATAAGCAACAGACAAAACTTTCTCATCTTTATAATGCCTTATTGAGCCCGCGAATGTAGTATTTTTTGAGTCTCTTCCGGTAAATCTGTCGTAATAAAATCGACTCCCATATCGATCATCTCTTCCATTAATTTAGGGTCATCTACGGTCCAGACATTCGAAGTCATGCCTAGGACTTTACAATCCTTCACCCAATCCGGATGAGATTGCAAGACTTTATAATGGTAGTCTAATCCTGTAAAACCAAGCTCTTTCAATTCCATCGGGGATAATTCTCCGTTCAGATAAGAAACCTCAGATTTCGGACATAGACGGATAAATTCTTTACAAGCATCCATATTAAAAGATATATAATCCGTACGTTTCGCTAATTTCATACGCTTCACCATATCTACAACAGCTTTAGCAGCCTCACGGTTGCGTTCCGGGGTCTCATGAGCTTTCAGTTCTAAAATTAACCGGACATTCTTCAATTTCTTCGCACGTTTCAAATATTGCTCTAAAGTAGGGAGCTTTTCACCGTTGCTCAATTGCAAATCTTTCAATTCATCATAAGTACAGGATTGAATATGTTTTCCTTGGATATCATTATCATGGAATATTACCAGCACATTGTCCGCCGTAAGATGTACGTCGAATTCCGAGCCATAGGCACCAATCTCGCTGGCACGTTCCAAAGAACGGATAGAGTTCTGAGCAGAGCCCTCCGTTTTCCAATACCCCCGATGGGCGATCACTTTCGTGTTATCCTTTGCCGCTACCATTCCTGCCATCATTAGGCAAAGTAGCAAAAGAAGAGTAGATTTTAAATTCATGGAAATTAAATTAGTTGACAAATGACAAGTGACAGTTGATAGTTGACAAGTGACAGTTGACAGTTAAATACCGCTTGTCGCAACTGTCAACTATCAATTGTCAACTGTCAACTATTTTCCGATCTCTGATAAATAACGTTCAGCCTCGATAGCAGCCTTACAACCACTTCCCGCAGCGGTAATAGCTTGACGATAATGGGGATCAGCGACATCTCCAGCGGCAAACACACCCGGAACTTTCGTTCGGGGAGTTCCCGGAACTGTCTCGATATAACCAACCTCATCCGTATCTATCCATGGCTTGAAGATATCCGAATTGGGTTTATGGCCAATCGCCAAGAAGAAACCATCGATAGCGATATCCACTTTCTCCTCATCCGGCTCTCCCATACGTTTTACCAAATGAGCACCTTCCACGCCATTCTCTCCAAATAAACCCAGGGTGTTATGTTCGAAAAGCACCGTGATATTCGGAGTCTTGAAGACACGTTCTTGCATTACTTTTGAAGCACGCAAATAGGGTTTACGTACGATCAAGTAAACTTGTTTTGCCAAACCAGCCAAGTAAATCGCTTCCTCACAGGCCGTATCTCCACCACCTACTACCGCTACCGTCTTTTTACGATAGAAGAAACCATCGCAAGTAGCGCAAGCGGATACACCCATACCCGCATATTTATGCTCATCCGGAAGACCCAGATACTTCGCGGAAGCACCCGTAGCAATAATCAGAGTCTCCGTCTCAATCACTTTCTCGCCATCAATCGTAATTTTATAAGGAGCCACACCCAAATCAGCAGCGGTAGCGATACCGAAACGGATATCCGCACCAAAACGGACGGCTTGTTTTTTTAAATCCTCCATCAACTCAGGGCCGGTTATACCGTCCGGATATCCCGGGAAATTCTCCACCTCTGTAGTTGTTGTTAATTGTCCCCCCGGCTGTATTCCTTCATAAAGCACCGGAGATAAATTCGCACGGGAAGCATAAATCGCTGCCGTATAACCTGCTGGACCCGAGCCTATAATAAGGCAACGTACTTTCTCATTCACTGAATCGCTCATAACAAAAAGTATTAATTTTTAATTTTCAATTCTCAATTTTCAATTACCGCAGGTCTATCACCTCTACGTCCGGATAATCCTCTTCGTTAAAAACAAAAAAACGATCCGGTTGGTTTATACCTGTTTTCAATTGGCTGATCTGGATCGTACTACTAACGCCGTTTTTAGAAGTAACCGTGATACGAGCCGGGAAATTTGAATATTTCTCGATTTGCAACTCCACTTTCACGATATCCCCTTTTTTCTTTGGTGTCAATTCCACATCATAAGCGGCTTTTCCGTTCGGTGCCGTACTCTCGCCTTTATATGTTGCCGAGAATCCTTTCTTATAACTATTTAATAAAAGAGCAGGATTCGTAAATTGTAACTCCTCTCCCGTAGGATTCGTCACGTTCACCTCGTCGTTCCGCTCCACATAGGTCCATTGCGTCGTACCATTAAACCAAGTAAGCGCATCCGGCGTGACTAATGTAAACTTATCACCTTTCATCTGGATGGTTCCCTCAAAACTCTCTCCCGCATTCTGACCGGCAGAACGGGTAAACATCGTAAAAGAAGCGCTTATCCCGTTCGAATTCTCATAAGCAGCAGCCGCCTTCCCCAAGATATCATTCGCATTCTGGGCATGCGCCCCCACTCCTAGTCCCAACAGGAAACACAAGAATAATCCGACAAATGCGATACACCGCCACACTCTTATTTTATGTTCTCTTCTCATATTTATTTCAAGGCATTTAATACTTGCTCCAACGAATACTCATCTTGCACCAATACTTGACGGGCCTTACTGCCCTCAAACGGACCTACAATACCAGCAGCTTCCAATTGATCCATCAAACGTCCGGCACGATTATAACCGATAGCGAATTTACGCTGGATCAAAGAAGTAGAACCTTGTTGCTGAATCACGATCAAACGAGCCGCCTCGTCAAATAAGGGATCTCGATCTGATAAATCGACTGCACCCGAAGTCGATGCCTCCCCACCTTCCGGTACATAGTCCGGAAGCAAATAAGCGGTTTGGAAACCAGTCTGCTCACCGATATAATCCACGATATCCTCCACCTCGGGCGTATCTACGAAAGCGCACTGCACACGAACCGGCTCTTGTCCCGCCACGACAATCAACATATCGCCCCGTCCGATCAAACGGTTAGCGCCCGGAGCATCCAGAATCGTACGTGAATCGATCATAGAAGCAACCTTAAAGGCGATACGGCTCGGAAAGTTACTCTTGATCGTACCGGTAATCACCTTTGTATCCGGACGTTGCGTAGCCAAGATCATATGAATACCTACCGCACGGGCCTTCGCCGCAATACGAGAGATAGGCAACTCGATCTCACGTCCGGCCACCGCGATCAAGTCGGCAAACTCATCCACCACTGCCACGATATAGGGTAAGAAGCGATGTCCCTTCTGCGGGTTCAACCGCCGTTCGATAAACTTAGCGTTGTATTCCTTTATATTACGAACATTCGCATTCACCAGTAAACGGTACCGGTCTTCCATCTCGATCACCAACGAGTTCAATGTAGCGACAGCGTCAGCTGGCTCCGTAACGATCGGCTTCTCCGCATTCGGAAGTTTCGCCAGATAATGACGTTCTATCTTGGAATAGATACTAAACTCAACCATTTTCGGGTCTACCATCACGAATTTCAATTCCGATGGATGCTTCTTATATAATAAGGAAGTGATGATCGCATTTAGACCGACAGACTTACCTTGCCCCGTAGCACCAGCTACCAATAGATGCGGTGTCTTACAAAGATCGAACATGAACACCTCGTTCGTAATCGTCTTACCCATCGCCACGGGCAACTCATACTTACCCTCAATGAATCGGCGTGAAGCGATAACAGATTGCATCGATACCGTCTGAGGATTCTTATTCGGCACCTCGATACCGATCGTTCCCTTTCCGGGCATCGGAGCGATAATACGGATCTGCAAAGCGGATAAACTCAAGGCGATATCATCCTCCAAGTTCTTGATCTTAGAAATACGGACACCCGCCTCGGGTACAATCTCATAAAGCGTAACCGTAGGTCCGACTGTCGCTTTGATCGAAGCGATCTTTATATTGAAATCTTCCAAGGCTTGCTTGATCAAGCGTTGGTTTTCCGCCAATTCGTCCCGATTGATCTCCATGCTCCCACTATCATACGCTTTCAGCAAGTCCAAGGTAGGGAATACATAACGGGAAAGATCCAAACGGGGATCATACGTACCCAAGGCCGAGGCATCGTAGGTCTCATCATTACCGGCGGCAACTTCCACCGTAAATCCTGCATCCTCCTCATCCTCTGACTCCGGGGTATTTATCTCATCTGTCTTTTCATTTATCGGATCGTCGTCACCTTGAGCGATCGTAACTACTAAATCATCAGCAACAGCGACCTCTTCGTTCTTATATTCCGGTACTGTTTTACGTTTTTCTTTCTCTTCGGCCTTCAACAATTCAGCCTCCGTATCGAACTCCTCATACTCATCCATTTCCGGTTGTTCATCCGGTTGCTCTACGACAGGCTTAGAGCGAGGAATTACATTATCCTCCTTTTCCGTCTGATCGACATCTACCTCGCCTTCACGTTTCAAACGATCTTTCACCCAACCTAAAGAAAATACGCGCTGTAAGAACGGGATTGTCTTCTTGCTGGTAAAAATAGCGATGATTAAGAATGAGCCTAATAAAAGTAAAATCGTACCGGGTATTCCGATATTGGTAATAAACATCTCCGAGATATAATATCCGTGTTGACCGCCTAGATAAATAAACGTATCCTCATATCCCTTGATAAATATAAAAGCAAAAAACACAGATCCCCAGATCAATGCCGAAGCGCTAAACAAAAAACGCCTCAACAAGGATACTTTATTTAAGTTCATGAGTTTCGCCCCAACCGATCCCAAGAAAAAGAGGATCATAAAAGAAGAGATACCGAACCAACGATTCATCAACAGATCAGACAAATACGCCCCGCGTACACCCGTCCAATTCTCTACCGATCCTCGATTGATCAATAAATCACCTAAAGGAACATTCTCTATTTTGCTTTGATCGGCAGCTCCTGTAAAGAAAAACGAAATCAAGGCAAGCCCTACGTAAATGGTTAGTATAGAGATAATCAAACCTGTAATGAAACGGGTCCGTTCATTTGTAAAAAAAGTCTTCAAGGCAGCGAACCAGCTCGGTTCTGTATGATTTTGCTTCGTTGTTGTTGTCTTCTTTGCCATAAATAGTTTCTCAATAATTCTTTTATAACACGCAAATGTACATAGAAAAATCGAGTCTGACGAACCTTTGAAAAAAAGACGTACGTGTTTTCTAAAAAACATGTACATGTTTTCGCGGAAACACGTACATGTTTTTAGGGATAGATTTAAACAACTTTGACTACCTGACTATCCTCATGAAATCCGTCCATTGCTAGTTATCAATTGCGGCTTGGTGTGTAGGGAAAATTTATATTTATCCCCTCGATAAAAAGAATGCTCTATTTCCACTACTTTTTGATTCTCACAAACTACCACACTATCCAATATAAACACGGGAAGCTGAAGATCATTTTCGAAATAATTGTTCTCCTCCTCTGGATAAACTATCGTTACACCAAGCGTTCTTTGCACACTATCTAGTTGTAAATGATACTTATCCTCGTAAATTTTCAAAAACGCCTGATTAAGCTCCATCAGATTAATTCGGGGACAAAGAGACATAGAAACATATCGTGTCTCATCCTTCAGTAATAGATCATCCGCATAACGAAGTCGACGTATTTTTAGAATTTTCCCTTCGATAATATAATTTTTCCCATTGATATTGATAGAGATACCATTATCTATAATCGTTTTCTCTAATGTCACATTTTTCGGAGTGAATCCCTCTTTGATCAGATTCTCATTAAAGCTTTCCTTTATAGCGTGAAAAGATCCTAACATACGAGTAAGATGTTTATCCTCAGAACGATTCAAAACGAACGTGCCTTTACCTTTAATCCGGCTAGCCCACCCCTGTAACTCTACTTCTAAAAGGCTTTTTCTTGCAGTCGTATTACTTATCTTATACATATTAATAAGCTCATTTTCTGAAGGGACCTTATCGCCCGGGAGCAACTCTCCCGATTCAATCTTAGCGATAATCGCTTTACTTATCTCTAGATATTTCGGATATTTGTTCTTCATCATCTACTATTTAAACCTATATCAAAAACTTTATGCACTAACAAATACAGCAGCACACATAATTTATATACCGCAAATATACAACGTTTTATTTTTTTATCATTTATTTTTTCAAAAAAACTTCACGAAACTTGTTTTTTTAATATACACCTCATATATTTGCAAAAAACAAACTTTGTGCGTTAAGTATGAAAACCCCAAAAAGAAGAATATTCTGGCTCATCTCGTTGATGCTGTTGCTTGCGACCGCTTTAAGCTTCATGGATCGCCAGATTCTATCCATCTCCATCATCCGGATCAAGGACGATCTGCATATCACCGACACGGAATATGGCTTTATAAATTCAGGCTTCCTTATCAGCTATGCGATCATGTTCACGCTGGGAGGTGTGTTAATCGACAGATACGGAAGCCGCCTAGGACTTGCATTCTCTGTAGGGTTCTGGTCTTTAGCTACAGCTTTACATGCTCTTTCAACAAATACGTTCCACTTTGGAGCACTCCGTTTTTTACTGGGAGTGGGAGAAGGAGGATGTTTTCCCGGAGCTATCAAGGCGGTTATCGAATGGATTCCCAGCCACAAGCATGCCATCGCAAACGGAATAGCCATAGGAGGCTCTGCTATTGGAGCGGTAGTGGCAGTTCCTCTTTGCGCTTTCATCTTAAGCCATACCAATTGGCGCATGCTATTCCTAATCAGCGGGGCTTTAGGAATAATTTGGGTGCTTTTCTGGTTACGACTGACAAACAAATATTCCAAAGAGCAGAATACTGCGACAAAAAGCGTGGCTTCTCCCTTAAAGCTCTCGGATCTCATCCATTTACTAAAGAACAAAAACGCTCTTTTGTTCATCCTGATCCGCTTCCTGTTAGATCCCATCTTTTACTTTTATATGTTCTGGATTCCCAAATACTTAAACGAATCCAAAGGTCTTTCCCTTGATTATATAGGTAATATTTTGTGGATTCCATTCTTAGCCTTGGGTATCGCAAATATTATAGGCGGTTGGCTATCAGACCAAATACAAAAGAAGACAGGCAACACAAGCCAAGCGAGAAAAATCGCCATGGGAATCGCAGCAGTCTTAACCCTGCCCGTTCTTTCCGTTGGTATGCTTAATACCTCCTTGATCGTCATGTTCGTCATGTCATTAGCTTTCTTCGCACATGGCATCTGGATCACAAACTATATAACCTCAATTGGTGATATCTTTGGCGCGACAAAATCATCTACGGTCGTAGGTTTATCCGGAACAGCAGGTGCGGTATCATCCATGGTTATCAATCCTCTCATGGGGGTTGTAATAACCAATTATACCTATGCGCCTCTGTGGATCTATTCGGGTATCATGTACCCTATCGCTTTTCTTATCTTCCTTTTCTTTTTACGAGAAGGTATCCATACGGGAAAATAAACAAGCGTATACAGACTCATATTGTAACATTACATACAAATCAACATAGTGCGTTAACTATCAAACAAACAAACGTTAATATGGACAGAATGAAAGAGAAGAGAAAAGGGAAAGCTCGTATCGGAGTATTCAGTGTCGGATATGATGTGTATTGGGCGCAATTCCCAGGTTTATTAGAAGAACTCTTGGCGAAAGAAGAGATGTTTATCCGCAAATTTCCTCAAAACGAAGTAGATATCATTCGTTTCGGGATGATTGATTCCCCTGCTGTCGCCTATAAAAAAGTGAAAGAAATCATCGCAGCAAACCTTGATTTCCTCTTTTGCGATATGCTCACTTACGCAACTTCCGGTACGTTTGGTGTCATTGCGGCCTCTGTACGATGCCCTATTGTTTTGGTCGCCTTGCAACCGTTAAAAGCGATGGACTACAAACAGGCCAGCACGTATATGCAACTGGTAAACGATGATATCTGTGCCTTACCAGAGTTTACGGGTGTAGCCTCTCGCCTGGGCAGACCGATTCCAGAAACAATTATCGGCACCTTACACGATGACGAAATGGTAGATAACGAGATATACGAATACTGCCGAATCGCAAACGTATTGCATGGTTTGAGGAATGCACAATTGGGACATATCGGCCATCCTCTCAACTCCATGCTGGATATGAATACAGACCCCACGATGCTCACGACCTTTTTTGGCTCACACGTCATCTTTTATGAGCCTAATGAGTTACAACGTCACATGAAGTCGCTCACGGACGAAGAAATTAAGGAAAAAGAAAAACAAATACTCCAATTCTTCGACACGCCGGAACCTGTATCAGATCCAATCTCCATGAAACTAAGTGACGAGGACTTGTGCGTGGCAGCGAAAGCCAGTCTGGCTTTAGACAAATTTGTCAACAGTAACAATCTGACTGGCCTCGCATACTATTTCGATGGAGCGGAGAACAGTTCAATACGTCAATTAATGACAAACTTGATCGTAGGAAACTCTTTATTAACCGCCCGGCACATCCCGATGTGTGGTGAGTCTGACTTAAAAACCTTGATTGCGTTGATGATCATGGATCACATGGGAATAGGTGGCAGTTTCGCAGAATTTCATCCGGTCGACTTTACTGATGGCTTCGTATTAGTAGGACATGACGGCCCGCACAACATCTCGATAGCGGAAGGCAAACCGGTATTACGCAGCCTAAAAAAATATCATGGAAAGCCAGGTAATGGAGCAGGTGTAGAATTCAAGATAAAGGAGGGTCCTATCACGCTTTTATCTATCAATTCCACCTACGATGGAAAATTTAAATTCATCATCGCAGAAGGAGAATCCGTTAGCGGTCCCATACCTCCTACCGGCAATACGAACACAAGAGGATTCTTTCAACCCGATGTACGGACATTCCTGAAAAGATGGGTTAATGAAGCTCCTACGCACCATTTCGCCTTAGGTATCGGACATCATGCAGCGACTTTAGCCAAATTGGCTAAATACTTAAATCTTGAATACAAGATTATACCAACTGATTAAAACTAAATTCAATTTAAATCTGAGAATCATGGAAAAACGAATTCAAACAGTTAACAAGTCCCCTATCAGATACAAGCAAATTACCCACTTGATATTCTTGATTTGTTTTGCTTTTTATAATATAGTAGCTTATGCGGCACCCGGAGCAATAAAAGGTAAAGTCACAGGCACAGACGGTTACGGAATCGCCGGTGTAAACGTGATTGAAAAAGGAACAACCAACGGAGTCATAACAGATGTTGAAGGAAACTGGACGTTGAATCTAACCACAGAGAATCCTATACTATCCTTTTCCTTCATCGGTTATAAATCACAAGAAACCCCAGTCGGAAACAAAACAGTACTCAATATCATACTAATAGAAGATGTAGAGGTACTTGATGAAGTAGTCGTTGTGGGATATGGTACACAGAAGAAAAAAGATTTAACAGGAGCCATTGCCTCTGTTAGTAGCGAAGACTTAGGAAAAACACCTACATCTAGTTTTGACCAATCATTGCAAGGAAAAATTCCAGGAGTACAAGTTACGCAAACTACTGGAGCTCCTGGTGGAAATATCAATATTATGGTACGTGGTATCAGTTCTATTTCCGGATCAAATTCACCTTTATATGTGATCGATGGTTACCCTATTGGTAACGGAGGAGGAGGATCCAACATGTCTGCTTTCGCAAACAATAGTTACACAGCTAATGGTATGGCGAATTCGACCATGGAAAAAATCAACCCTTTAAGCACAATTAATCCTTCAGACATCGAATCAATCGAGATATTAAAAGATGCTTCAGCTACTGCCATCTACGGATCTCGAGGAGCCAATGGAGTCGTCTTAATTACAACAAAAAGAGGAAAAGTTGGAAAAACAACCATTAATATAGATGCCTCTATTGGTGTACAACAAGTAGCACATAAAGTTGATCTGCTCTCCCCACGTGAATACGCAGCCTATGTAGCGGAAGGTAGAGATAACGCATGGATTTACGCAGGAGGCAAAGCCAGTGATCCCAATGACGTAAGAACTTCCAACACTTGGGTTAGACCAGAATTTCGTAATCCTGAACTTCTCCCTAACGAAGGAACGGATTGGCAAGACGCTATATTCCGTTTAGCTACAGTACAAAACTATCAATTATCAGCAACCGGTGGAACTGAGAATATAAAATACATGGTTTCTTTAGGTTTCTTTGATCAAGATGGTATCGTAATCGGATCTGACTATCAACGATTCAATATTAGATCTAACATTGACGCTCAATTAACCAAACATCTAAAATTTGGTTCCAATATCGCAGCATCTTATGGTTATGGAGATTTTGCTCGAACAGAAGGCGTTCTAGGACAAAGAGGCATGATTCAATGCGCATTAGGTATGAATCCTCTCTTACCTATTTACGCAGAAGATAGAAGCTATAATTCTGAATTTGGAGATCCAATGGGTGCTCCTATTGAAAATCCTCTATTCATCGCAGAAAACTTCTCCGATAAAAGAGAGAAAAAAGATGTTATTGTCAATAACTATCTGGACTACGAATTTATGCATGGTTTAAATTTCAAGACGACCTTTGGTTTAAGTTTCAATCTCAATGAAACTAATCTTTGGAAATCGTCTCAAATTGGAAATTGGGCAGAAAAAGCAAGTCCTGCTACAGCTGCATCCATTGACAAAAAAGGCTTGAGTTGGGTAAATGAAAACACATTAACTTATAAAAAAGTCTTCAATGAAAAACATGATTTAAACGTAGTCGCAGGTTTTACAGTAGAGAAAAACACTTATAAGCAATTATCAGCAGGAGCTACGGATTTCCCAACTGATTATGTGCATTATTTATCAGCGGGAACAATCAACACAGGAACTCACTTCAAAAATGAAAGCTCAATGGTCTCTTTGCTTGCTAGGGCAAATTACGTATATGACAATAAATATATGTTAACTGCCACTGTTCGTAGAGATGGTAGCTCTCGGTTTGGATCCAATAATAGATGGGGTACATTTCCTTCTATTTCTGTAGGATATCGAATCTCAGAAGAAACCTTCATGAAAAACCTTAGAGCCTTATCCAATTTAAAAATAAGGGCAAGTTATGGTGTATCTGGAAATAATAATATCGGTGATTACAGACAAATCGCACTTTTAGGAATATCCAACTATGCAAATGCAAATAAAATATACCCGGGATTAGCCCCTAGTACATTAGCTAACAATGATCTGACATGGGAAAAATCAAAACAAACAGATATAGGTATCGATTTGGGATTATTCCAAAATAGAATCTCTATCATAGCTGATTGGTATTACAATTTGAAAACTGATCTATTATTAAACGTAAATTTACCAATCGCTTCCGGTTTTGGAAGTTCTATGCAGAACGTAGGTGAAATCGAAAATAAAGGCTTCGAGTTTGCATTAAATACAGTAAACATTGACACAAAGGATTTTTCTTGGAACACCTCATTCAATATCAGCACAAACAAAAATAAAGTTAAGAAATTAGCGACAGAAAATGGAAGAATCATCTCTGACAAATATATCACCGAAGTCGGTCAATCAATTTCCAGTTTTTACCTAATGCATGTTGTAGGTGTATTTAAAGATGAAGAGGATGTGAAGAAGGGACCCATATATACACCTAACACCCAGCCTGGTGATTTAAAATTTGAAGATGTAGATGGCAATGGAAAGATAACCACCGCAGACAAAACAATCGTAGGTTCTCCATTTCCCGATTTCACATGGGGATTGACCAATAGCTTTAGATATAAAAATCTAACTTTAAGCGTTTTTATTAATGGCTCACATGGTGCAGAAAATTATTTCGGCGCTGGAGAAGTTATAATGAATCTCGCAGGTGTACAAAATCAATCCGCTCTTATTAATGATCGTTGGAAATCGTCTGAAAATCCAGGTAATGGATTTATTCCAAGAGCTATTCGTTCTGATTATGCCTTAGGCCAATCCGCATCCTCACGCTATATCTTTGATGCCTCCTATGTACGTATTAAAGATATAACCCTTTCTTACGACTTCCCTTTAGAAATGCTTAGTAAAATAAGAATGAAAGGATTAAATGCATATTTTAATATCTCTAATGTATATACATTCACTAAAGGCTATCCTGGATATGACCCCGAAGCCAGTCAATCTGGAGACTCTGTTACATCCGCAGGTATGGATGGAGGTGTCTATCCAACACCAAGAGTATATACATTAGGTTTAAAAGTCGCTTTTTAATAAATTAAAAACTATAATATCATGAAAAAGGTTTTAATAACATATGCCTGTCTGGGGTTACTTTCACTGTCAATCACCTCATGCTCTGATTTCCTGACATTACAACCTGAACATCAGATCAATGAATTAGGATATTGGAAAAATGAAGCTGATTTTGAAACAGCTATAGTAGGTCTCTATTCTGGTTTACAATCGTATGCGCAAAATTTAATGTGGGTAAATGAAGTAGGAACAGATAATGCCACATTCCAATTACCACAAGCAGAATCCCATGTCACTGGATTCGATTATTGGACTCTTTCTCCAACAAATGCTTACGTTAATAACTACTGGAATAACAACTATGGTACGATCAGTCGAGCCAATACTATCTTGAACAGACTGTCTAATGTCGATTTCACATCAAAATCTCGAATGGAAGGAGAATGCAAATTCATTCGAGCCTTATCCTACTTTCAACTTGTTCGTCTTTTTGGGGATGTTTCTATTTCGACCAAAGAATTTTCAAGTCCAAATGAAATTAACAATTATGATTTTAGTCGTAAACCAGTTGAAGAGATTTATAAACTCATATTAAATGATCTAACAGACGCAGAAAAATTATTAGCTAATGATGAAATTCCATCCAATAAAGGAAAAGTTTCCATCGGAGCCATAAAAACTCTACTGGGTAAAATCTATTTAACTAAGAAAGAATATGATCTAGCAGTTCAAAAATTAAAAGAAGTAATTGATATGCAAGCTTATTCTTTAGAGTCTGATTTTGCTTCATTATTCTCAGAAGGAAATGATGATAAAGTTGAGTCTATCTTAGAAATTGAATTTGCATCTGGAAATCAAGGGGAAGGATTTGATTTTGGAAATTTCTATCCTAATGTGATTAATATGGATGTTTTTCCTGGAGGAATAATTGGTGGAGGAAGATGTGTTCCTAGTATAACGTTATGGAACGCATACGAAGAAGGAGATATCAGAAGAGATGCTGGATTGGGAAACAAATTACCAATGAACGATGGAACTACTACTGATTATTTCTTTTGCAAGAAATTCGTTGATTATTCTGCGACAACAATGCAAGATGGAGGAGTTAACTTCACCTTATTACGCTACGCAGATGTATTATTAATGTATGCGGAAGCTTTGAATGAATTGAACAAGACAAATGAGGCCCTACCCTATATCAACCAAATAAGACAACGTGCCCAAGTTTCAAGTCTAATGGGATTATCACAAAGTCAATTACGTTTAGCAATAGAAAAAGAACGTCAATTGGAGCTTTGTTTTGAAGGGCATCGTTGGTTTGATTTAAAAAGGACAGACCGTTTGTTGGATGTTATAAACGAAGATTTTAAAAATTTAGGGTTAACATTCTCTGCGAAAGAATATGGGCTATTATTACCCATACCACAGAATCAAAGAGATATTGATCCCAATTTAACACAGAATCCCGGATATTAATCTATTTTCTACATTTCAATCTTATATAAAAAACAATATGAACAAGACAATCTTAGCATTCGCATCACTTCTATTCCTGCTTCCCTCTTGTAGCAGGAATAGCTCTGAAAGTGATCTATTCAAGGATAAATATGATCTCGACAAACGAATCCAATCTTTTAACGACATCCACTTGGAGATGTCGTTAAAGCCTTTCAAAGTGAATAATCGGGATTCCATTGATCAAGTTTGTAGAAATGTTTTCATCCAATGGGCTCCACTGTTAAGACACGCAGATACAATCTCTGTTATGCTGTGGACCGCAGATGGATCCGAGATATTAAATTATACCGGAGATGACAACCAGCGTTTAGAATGGTCTCAATATGTAGGAAATCCGAATACAGACCATGAAGTTAATTCAGGGCCCAAAGAATTAAGCCTACATCAACGCGCTTATGATTATATCCCGAATCCTCCTCAATACACGTATGGAGACTTGAAATATATCGTATCCGCTTTAAAAAGACATGGAGAGCGATTGACTGGAAAAGTTGTCCGGATTGGGGAGACATTTGACCCGGGTCCTGAATTCGCTAAATCCGAATTCAAATACAAGAAACATCCGGAGATCTGTATGGGTAATACAATGGGAGCTAAAACGTTCGTTTGTTGTTACGCAACCCTCAATGAAGATAAAGAACATTATGCCGGCTATCCTTCCGGTATTCCGCAAGGTACTCCTTTCGGTACGTTCTTCGGAAAACAAAGCCAGCATTTCTTAACAGATATGGGATTCGACTTCCTTTGGTTCTCCAACGGACTTGGATTTGGAATGGAAACGTGGGGATCCACTGGAGCTGTATTCGATGGTAAACAGTTCCATCCGGAAAAGTTGAACGATACCCGAGAGAAGATTACTGACTTTTGGAACAAATTCAGAGCGGAATGTCCAGATATCCGAATCGAAACACGTGGTACAAATATCTCTGTCGGAGCCGACTTAGCAAAAGATGGCGTTGATTTAAAGGCGATCTATAATGGCAATTTCAATCTGTTGCCACCGCCTAACTCACCTTGGGCTGCGTTAGATGGTAATTTTGGACTGGAATTGGCTGGCTATATGTCTCGTATCTCAGAATTACCAGACGATCGTTATTTGTTCAGATACTATATACATGATCCCTGGTGGGCAAACAGCCCTTGGCTCGATCGTTACGGAAGAGAGGCTCACGACATCTATTTACCTATGGCTGTCGCCCGTATAGACAGAGAGGGGAAGGTCAAATTGCCTACTCATTTCACGTTGCTGACTATTGATGACTCGTATGGTAACATGCCGGAGCAAGTTCCATCCGAGATGATACCCCATCTGCTACAAGGCCGCAGGACAGCGCCAGACCAGCCGGGTTTGATTGTTTGGGTCTATCCTTTTGACGAATATCATGATTGGGCCCATAAGCAACCGGAGCGAGTAAAAGAAATTTATTATGGAGATTGGTTTATCCAACAAGCCATCAATGACGGATTTCCTTTGAACACCGTTGTCTCTACCGGGAATTTCGTAGAATTAATGAAAGCGGGCAAAAAAACCTTTGATGAATCTATCCTAGTCTCAATCGTACCCGACGCAGGATCCGATTTAGAAAAGCAGCTCATACAGTTTGTCAAGAAGGGAGGGAAATTATTCGTTTATGGCCCCTCCTCGCATGCGAGCCAAAAGTTCCTTGATTTCCTAAATATCAAACAGGTAGAACCTATTTCAGGGGAGATGAGAGTACAGACGCAGTTGCGTTCAGACCTTATCAAGACACCCGGTTCCTCGATTCTCAGACATAACGAAGATATGTCTGGAGGAGGTATCGAAACGCTAGTAAACAACACTAGCGATCCATCAACTAAAGTCTTAGCCCAAGCCTTCATGGGAGCCCAGAAAAGGGATATCGCTATCCAGAGACAAGAGAAGGATTGGAATGGTGGTATGGTTGTCTACTTACGGGGAACCAATTCGGCCACTTATCGAGGAGGACATCTCTTAACTCCCGATAATCCGAAACAATGGTTTAACGGCTCATCCTTGTTAAGATATTCTCTGAACAATATGGGATATAGCGTTTACTTTGACAAACTGGAGGCCGACATGAAGAATCCAATCAACTGCATCTCCAGAAATGACAACGCCTTCTATTTCTCCGGATTTACACCAAACCAGACCATAGAGCAACAATGGCTGTTTCCACAAGGCGCACCGATCTTTACCGGATATGAAACAGAGCTAAGAAACGGTATCGCACATTATCGGATGCCCAAATCATACCAAGAGGAATGTCGTGTTTTTGTAAAACAGGAAAAAGGAATTATATCCTGTTATGAAGTAGCACCAGTTGAGTGGAAAGTAAAACGTAGAATAGGAATTAACGGATTAAAACAAGCGACCGTCCGAATCTACCCGGGAGTGGATGATGCCAATTTCAAGGTTGTCAACAATATTGGTTATCCCTATAACAAACCTTCACTGGAATTAAAAAAAGGTTCAGATTTTTCTGGAACTTATTACGAATTTACGGATATAACAGGTGAATTAATCGCAGTATGGTAAACAGAACCTTGTTCCTTTTCATAATTTTCATGATATATTCGGGGTCTGCCGCTTTCGGCAGACTTCGAGTATTAGGTTTGTTCGCTGACAATATGGTTATTCAACGAGAAGAACCGATTGTCATACAGGGAACAGCCCTTCCCCAAGAGGCCATTCGTGTAACATTTCATGAATCCATAGTATCATGCCACACAGACGCTAACGGAACATGGAAGCTCGAATTACCTGCGGCGAAAGCCGGAGGACCTTACGTTCTCACCATACAGACCGCACGTGAGGTATTATCCTTCGAGAATGTATTAGTTGGCGATATATGGCTGGCTTCCGGACAATCCAATATGGAACATCCGATGGAGGGCTGGAAATGGTTGCCCCATTCAAGCATCTATCGGTATAAAGAGGAGATATCAGATTCCGATTATCCAGATATCCGGCTATTCTCCGTACCGAAATATCCCGCTGCCGTAGAAATTGAAGATGTACCAGAAAAGAGATGGGAGATAGCCAATCCTCAAACGATCCGCACGTTTTCCTCTACCGCTTGGTTCTTCGCAAAAGAATTACACAAACGATTGAGAATACCGATAGGTATCATCAATTGCTCATGGACGGGTACTTCTATTCTGACTTGGGAAAGCAAGGAGGTTTTGAATCAATTCAAGGATTCCTTGAATGATATAAGGCCTTCCACTATTCCAGATCGAGACAAAGTGATGAAAGCCTTTATGTCTAATCAACAAAGAAAATGCCAGATATCTATTCCCAGGGATGGACAAGTTCAAGAAATCCACGAATTACCTCATTCCGCATGGGAAACGATCGAATTGAACAATATGCGATCCTCCCTACCTAATGTCATTTGGTTAAGGAAAGAGATCGATATTCCGGAAACATACGCAAAAGAGTCATTAACCTTGTCGTTAGGAGTATTAAATAGGCAAAGTATCCTTTTTTTCAACGGCAAAGAGATCGGAGAATTCATGTATCCGGAACCGGCCATCACCCGTGTTCCAAGATCCTGCATTTGCCCAGGGAAAAACGAACTGCTCATCCGCTTGGCGCAACCTTTTGAAGCACCCTCCGTAAAAGGAGATAAAAGCTGCTTTTTCATCTCCACCAGAGATACCGCATATAAAACTGAGTTAACAGGGAAATGGGAGCTAACCATAGCAGACCATATTCCCCAGCCTCAGCCGGAGTATCAAAACAATCTAGGCGCTTTGTTCAATGGTATGATCCATCCGTGCTTGAATCACAATATAAAAGGCATCATTTGGTATCAAGGGGAAAATGATGTTTGGAAACCAGACCTATATGCGGATATGTTCAAGTCTCTGATTACAGATTGGCGCAACAAATGGAGAAAGAAAGAAATGCCATTCTTATATGTGCAAATCTCCTTGATTCCAGGTCCGGAAATGTTTGGAGACGAATCCGTTCAACAAACTTTCAGGAAGAAACAGCAAATCTCATTAGCAAATACGGGAATGGTATATTCCCTAGACATTGGAGATCCATACGATGTACATCCAAGAAACAAAAAGGTAATCGGAGAAAGACTGGCAGAACAGGCCTTCCGGACTGCATATAAATGACACGACTATTGTCACAAGGCCACGCCTATACTCACGTAGCCCCAAAGCAGTATAGCCATCGCCCATAAGCACTAGCACTTACGAACGATGGCTATACCGCTAATAAAAAAGGCTGCCGTCTCCCCTTCGGCCACTCAGTATTTATCAAATCATACGATGCATCTCGTGACCCTCTACATAGATCGCACTTTGAGGACGAGACGGACAAAGATGCTCGCAAGCACCACAACCAATACAAGTTTCCGTATTGATCACCGGGATCTTTAACGACTTTGGATCTGCCGGATCTTTCGCCACCATCTGGATCGATTTTGTCGGGCAATGGCGTTCACAATTACCACAACTCATACCGTCCGTATTGACAATACAAAGATCTCTTACCCATACGGCATGACCGATCTGTATAGCAGATTTATCTTCTTTCGTAATAGGTTTGATCGCTCCCGTCGGGCAAACCTCCGAACATTTCACACATTCCGGACGGCAATACCCTCTATCGAATGCCATCTTCGGCTGCATCAGTTTCATCAGATCCGTAGACGGGCGCAGGACATGATTCTCGCAGACAGATACACAAAGCTGACACCCCGTGCAATGTTGCGCCAGATTCCCGATACTCAAAGCTCCGGGAGGAACCAATGGTGCCAAACGATTCGGCTCTTTACGTTCTTTAATCGGCGCAAAGCCTCCGTCTTTCTTCATCTCCACATAATCCTCCAGTTTTTTCTGCTGAGCATGCAAAACGGAAGACATGGCTACCAATGCCGTAGCCGACAAGGCTCGACGGCGGGAAACATCCGTAGTGTCCTTCGTTAAGGATTCTTTTACCGAAGTAGCTTTATCAGCCTTGCGTGCCCTCGTATACAAAATCGCGCCTTGACGGCAATTATCCAAACAGTCCATACAAGTCACGCAACGGCTATAATCGATCGCATGATTCTTAGAGTCGATGCAAGAAGCCTTGCATTTACGTGCGCATAATCCGCAACCATTACATTTATCGGTATCAATACGAGGTTTAAGTAAAGCATACTTCGACAAAAAACCGAGAACCGTACCTACCGGACAGATCGTATTACAATATGTACGTCCATTTCTCCAAGCTAAAATCGCCAATATGACAAAGCTCAGAATAGCGATTCCCATCGTAGCCAGACTACGCACCCATACGTCCACCGAATAGAAAGCGTAACTATCCATACGTTCCGCAAAATAGGCCAATAGATTGTTGCCCTCTTGATAGATTGGCGCAAATAAATTAGAAGCGATACGCCCATAAGCGCTATAAGGCGAAATCAACGCTACCAAGGAACCGACACCAGCAATACAAGCCACTATAAAAACAACCAAGGTACCATAACGTACCCACTTCAATGCGGGAGAATAGGAAAAGCGGTATTTCTTCCGTTTACTAGCAAACCACGAAATAATATCTTGCAATACCCCTAAAGGGCAGATAACGGAGCAATATACACGCCCCAATAAAAGAGTCAAGATTACCAACCCTACCACAACACCGACATTCAAAGCCAACAACGCAGGCCAAAACTGTATCTTTGCCAACCATCCGAACCAAGCGTGAATCGTACCCGTGAAATCAAGAAATAACAGGGTTATCAGCACAAAGCAAAAGGTGGCGGCGAATATTCTTATTTTTCGTAACATAATTTTCCGTTTGTTTAAAGGTTAACCATTCACTTTCAACTCTTCCACGAATTTATCGATACGCTGCATCTCTTTGGGGATATCGATACCCTGCGGACAATGAGGATTACATTGCTCACACCCTGTACAATGGTTCGCTTGACGCAACTTTGGGACACTCCGGTCATAACCGACTAAGAAGGCACGACGAGCTTTTGCGTAATTTTCGTCTTGCACGCTTTTCGGAACATTTCCTTCGTTCACACATTTATTATAATGTAAAAGAATGCCCGGAATATCCAACGCATATGGACAAGGCATACAATATTTGCAATCATTGCAAGGTATTGTCGGATATTTCATCATAAGCTGGGCCGTCTCTTCCAAAAAGTCTTTCTCCTCGTCCGTTACCGGAATAAGCGGGGAATAAGTACGGATATTATCTTGCAAATGCTCCATATACGTCATGCCGCTTAACACCGTCAAGACCCCATCCGGAGAGCCGGCGAAACGAAAAGCCCATGAAGCCACGCTATTCTCAGGCCGTTGCTGTTTCAAACGAGCAACGATATGATCCGGAACATTCGATAAGCGACCTCCTAATAGCGGTTCCATGATAACCGCCGGAATACCTCGCTTCTCTAATTCGCCATACAGATAATCAGCGTTTACGTTACGCCCCGAGGCATGTTTCCAGTCCAGATAATTCAGCTGGATCTGAACGAAATCCCATTTCACGCCCATATCCAACACATAATCAAACACTTTTACATCCCCATGAAAAGACCAACCTAGGTTACGGATACGTCCCGCTTCCCGTTCTTTCACCAAGAAATCAAGCATTCCATTATTTATATAGCGGTCATTGAAAAGCTCGATACCATTCCCCCCACCGATAGAGTGAAGCAAATAATAATCCAGATAATCGGTTTGCAAATCACGGAACGACTGCCGATACATCGCCAACGAGTTTTCTCTCGTATAGTTCTGGAAGTTTGACAGTTTAGTGGCCAAATAATAGGAGTTCCTAGGATGGCGTGCCAATGCGATACCGGTCGCTTTCTCGGACATACCTTGTACATAAACAGGAGAAGTATCAAAGTAATTCACCCCATGTTCTATCGCATAATCCACTAAACGATTCACGGCTTCTTGATCAATCTGGTCTTTACCGTCCGATCCTTGTTTCAAGGGCCAACGCATACAACCATATCCTAAAATAGAAACCTTATCGCCATTCGTAGGATGTTGACGATAGGTCATTTTATCGGTAGGAACCTCACCTAACGCCACAGCCGCCCCCGGCTCATTCTTGGGAGCGCAACCGTAAAGCGCCGCCGAAGAGGCGACAGCCCCACCCCCAAATACCTTCAAGAATTTACGGCGATTCATCTCTTGAGGGTTCTCATTCTTTCCACATGAACTCATAACTCGATCGGTTTTTTTATCCTAATTAGTATATCCAACATTAGTCTATCATTAACATTCCTTCTATTAATTGCACAAAAATAATAAAACAGGAAATATATAGGAGAGCAATCCCCGACTAAAAAGAATATTCGGGACTTTATCACGAAAAAAACGGATTTTTGTTGTATTTTTGCGAATTGTTATCAAGAATGATTAGACGAACAGGCACATGGAAAAAGAAGAAAATCCGATATACGAGCGCAACACGCTAGAATTTGTTACGGTAGCACTGGAATATTGTACCTTTGTTGAGACCGCCGGAAATACCGGGCTTTTCGACTTCGTAGATAAGGCGACAAAACTTTTGCCTCTTTTATACTTAAAGGCCAGCCTGTTGCCCGAAGTGGAATCTGAAGAGGAAACCGAACTCGAGCTTTCCGTTTCAGAAGACATGTACGAGTCGGTTCGTTCACGGATAGCCGGTTTGCTTGGCGAACGAGATTCCTATCTGGAAACATTTCATGCGGATATGCGGTATAGCGATACTCCTATCGCAGCGTTTATTTCCGAGAACTTGGCTGATGTCTATCAAGATACAGGAAATTTCGTATCTTTATTCCGTCAAGGAAACGAGGAAGTTATGCAAGAGGCTATCGCTTTGTGCCGCACGAACTTCCAAGAATACTGGGGACAGCAATTATTGAATGCCTTGAAAGCGTTGCACGCTGTGCGTTACAGTGGTGATGAGGATTTGGAAAAGAATGAAGAGGAAGAATGATACAACAATTTATACATACAATTGCTAAAGAGGAAATAGCGAAACTTACCGTAGAGGAATTCAAGGGACGTATCATTACGATCCTTAGTAAAGAGGAGGCAGACAAGGCCGTAGAGTACTTGCTGCGTTTTCCGATCGTTGGTTTTGACACGGAGACCCGTCCCAGCTTTAAGAAGGGACAGCGTTACAAGATCTCATTGATGCAGATATCAACGGATGATACTTGTTTCTTGTTCCGCTTGAATCATATCGGTATACCGGAATCTCTGGAGAAATTCCTAAAAAGCAGTTCGACCTTAAAGATCGGGTTATCTTTACGGGATGATTTCGGGGCGATACGGAAGCGTTCGGATATAGAACCCGCTAATTTCCTTGATTTACAGAATTACGTAGGCCAGTTCGGCATCGAGGATGCCAGCCTGCAAAAGATATATGCGATACTTTTCCAAAAAAAGATATCAAAAGGACAACGCCTCACGAATTGGGAGGCGGATGTATTGACAGACTCACAAAAGAAATATGCGGCCCTCGATGCTTGGGCCTGCCTAAGAATATATAATTTATTGAATCAAGCATAAATGGAGTATTGTAAAGTTTTTCTCAAGCCTAAGAAAGAAGAATCGCTATTGCGTTTCCATCCATGGGTATTTTCCGGAGCGATCCAATCTGTTGAAGGCGATCCGGAAGAGGGTGACTTGGTAGAGGTATACGGAGCGAACCAGCGTTTTTTGGCGATCGGCCATTACCAAATCGGCAGTATCGCCGTACGTGTGTTATCTTTCACCCCAATCGCCATCGACGATGCTTTTTGGGTTGAACGTATCCGTATCGCTTACGAACTCAGAAAGACCTTGCGGCTGGCTGGGGTAGAAAATAATAATACGTTCCGCCTGATTCACGGCGAAGGCGATAACTTACCGGGATTGGTGATCGATATGTATGCGCATACGGCGGTTATGCAAGCACATTCGGTAGGAATGCATTATGCCCGTCATCAGATCGCGGAGGCTTTGAAAGCGGTATTGGGCGATACTTTACAAAACATCTACTATAAATCGGAAGCGACTTTACCTTATAAAGCGAATTTAGGTAGCGAAGATGGTTACTTATTCGGAGGCGAAGTGGAAGATATCGCTATAGAAAACGGACTGAAATTCTGTGTAGACTGGCAGAAAGGCCAAAAGACAGGTTTCTTCGTGGATCAACGGGAGAATCGCTCTTTGTTGGAGTATTACGCAAAAGATCGCTCCGTATTGAATATGTTCTGTTATACGGGCGGTTTCTCTTTCTATGCGATGAGAGGAGGCGCTAAGGTGGTTCATTCCGTAGATAGTTCGGCGAAAGCGATTTCTTTGACGAAAAAGAATGTCGAGTTGAATTTCCCGGGAGATCCCCGTCATGAGGCATATGCGGAAGACGCGTTTAAGTATTTGGAAAAAATGGGAAGTAATTATGATTTAATCATATTGGACCCTCCTGCGTTCGCTAAACATAAGAATGTACTACGTAACGCCTTACAAGGGTATCGCAAATTAAACGCGATCGCTTTCGAGAAGATCAAGCCGGGAGGAATCTTGTTTACCTTCTCCTGCTCACAGGTTGTCAGCAAGGAAAACTTCCGTTTAGCTGTATTTAGCGCCGCCGCCCAATCCGGCCGTAGCGTTCGTATCTTGCATCAATTAACCCAACCCGCAGACCATCCGGTGAATATCTACCATCCGGAAGGTGAATATTTAAAGGGATTGGTATTGTATATAGAGTAAAATAGATATTAAGGGTGAGAAATTGAATATTATTTTCACCCTTAATTTATTGTCTCTAAATCCATTTTCATTTGCTGAATTATTTTCAAAAGAGAAATTAAGTCTTTATTCACAACCGCAAAGATCTCTTCCTCATCAATACGATGATACTCATGAGCTATAATATCCCTTAATCCCATAATAGCAGTCCAAGGTATATCTGTATATTTTATTAAATAACTATGATTAGTTTTATTATCAATAGTCTTGACACTTTCTCCAATAAAAACCAACTGCATACAGATGCCACTTAAAATGAACATACCATCTTGACTCAAAAGGAAATCATCCGGACAATTTATCTCCCCCGATTTACTCTGTATTAAGAGAATCGAATTTTCTATTCGATCTAACAATGAGCCAATCCGTACCTTATCAAACATAAATCAAATCATTTTCGATATTTTGTCCAAATACACTATCAACAAGTTGTTTGCGAAGACGAATGATATCGACTCTACATCCAAACAAAGACTCTAACTCTTGTTTCATTCGGCTACGTAATAATAGATTAGCTTCCCCTTCGTAAGCAATATCTACGTCACTCTCCTCTGTTTGTTCATTTCGCACGACTGAACCAAAAAGGGCCATACGAACAATGCCATAATCTTTAGCCTTATTTTGAAAATAGCCACGTAGCAATTCTATACACTCTTTTTGCGATCTCATAGACAAACGTTTTACTTTTTACACAAAGAAAAATAAAATCTTCCTATATTCCAAATTATTACATAATTGATAAATACAATCCAAATCTACTAATATCCCGGATTCTGTATCAAATTAGGATTCAAGGAACGGACTTTATCGGGAATTGGGAAAACGGTGGTATAGCCATTCGATTCATGGGGCAATTGAGGGCGATCCGTATAAGGGCGGGTAAACTTTCCAAAACGTACCAAATCCTGCCTCCTCCAGCCTTCCCAAGCCAATTCCAGTTGACGCTCAGCCAAAATATTTTCTAATGTCGCCTTACGAGGTAACATTCCCACACGGAAACGAACGGCATTCAACTCTTCATCCCCATTCTCTCCATTACGAACTTTCGCTTCCGATCTCATTAACAAGACATCCGCATAACGGAATAATACGATATCATTATCCGATAGCTTTCCATCTTTCGTCCCCATCTTATCGATCTCGTATTTCTTCATGCGGGCACCCGCCGTTTTCTCGGCAGGCAACCTAGACAAATCCAACCTAACCTCTAGAGGTAAATATACCAAAGGAGTCCCATTATCTAACCGAATCGTATCACCATTGAGGTCAAACATCGTATCGGCGTAATAATTCTCATAAAACCGGGTATCGACCGAGTCCGTCCCATACGCAAATACCCGAAGGGCCTCTATCGTAGCGCAAGAGCCGTTCTCTCCCCCCAATCCATATGCTTTGGCATGATTATAGTGACGGGAGCGGAAAAGATATTGCATTTGGCTCGTATATAAGTTCTTATCCATCGGAATCGTGAAAATATTCTCTCCGGACGATTCATTAAATACAGAAAAATTATCCGCATAGTTCGGAGATAAGCTATAGTTTAAGTCCGTTATTGAATCACAGTACGCCACAACCGTTTGCCAAGCGTTCAACTTCCTCTCGCCTACCCTAAAATAGATTTCCCGTCCATTCGGACGCAGACCATCCGTCCAGTCGTTATCCGTAAACACTTCTGCGTTTAAGGCCAACTTCGCCAATAAGAAATAAACAACCGGTCTCGTAATCCTTCCATAATAATCGCCGGGCGAATTACTATGCGCCGTACTCAATAACAAAAGGGATTCTTGTAATTCTTTTACAACAAAATCAAAGACCTCTTTCCGGTCACTCTGCCGCACGTCTTTCACCGGAATGGAAGAAGAAACGATAAGAGGGACACGGCCAAACATATCGACTAAATAATAATAATACATCGCACGCAAGGCACGAACCTCCGCCTCATACCGATCTAAATCGTTATAATCCTTTTTTTGCCGCAACTCGCCTAATATCTCTAAAGATTGATTGCTTAATACGATTACTTTATACAGATATTCCCAAGTAGCTTGGATAGCGTCACTATTCGTTCCCCACTTATGCAAGAAGAGACCTTGCCAGAAACCACCGTCATACCAGTCGCCGCCACGAGTCGGGAGCATGGCCTCGTCAGTCGTAAAGGTATTCAAGTCGTAGACACCCCGGTACGTTCCTTGCAATCCTTGGCTATCGCTATAACCTCCGATATAATTATATAAGGAAGCAACCGTATTCAGATAGACATTCTGAGGGGTATCGTACGCATCCTCCGGATAAAGCTGATCACGAGGGTCCTCTTTCAGATAGCCATCGCACGACGATAACATCAAACCCGCAAATATATAGGATAAAATAGAAAGCTTTCTCATACGAACACCTTTTTAAAAATTAAAACTCAACCCCATCGTATAGGAACGAACCACCGGATAAGATCGCTTATCGTCTATACCTAACGTATTATTTACGATAGAGCTATTTATCATCGGAGTCAATCCCGAATAACCTGTAATTGTCGCCAAATTATTTACGGAAACCGAAAGCCGTACGTTTCTTACATATTTCCTTAAATTACCCAGAGGCACGTTCCAACCCAACGTCAAATAATCAAAATTGATATAATCCCCTTTCTCCAACCAATAATCCGTAGCCGTCTGATCTTGAATATTCAGGGATGGAGCTTCTCGCAACACGTTATAATCCGGGAATATATCCATATTCATATAAGTTAGCGATGTTCCATTATAAATCTTATGCCCAAAGGCTCCGTTAATCTGTACTGATAGATCGAATTGTTTATATCGGAAACTGATATTAGAGCCTAAAAGTGTTTTCGGCATGGCTTGTCCCGCAATATAACGATCCTCACCATCCTCCAAACTCACCCCGTTCCCGTTCAAGTCCTCAATCTCATACTTATAGCCGCCATTCCCGTCGGAAACCAAACCTGTACATTTCGGTAAATAAAAAACCCCCAAAGGCTGTCCGACCATTTGATAAACGATATGATTATACCCTCCATGGAAACCAGCCCCATTTAAATCCGAGATGCTGGTATATTCCGGGGCGGACATATATTCCCCTTTATAGTAACCGCTCAAGGAGAGCAATTTATTCCGTTGGAAAGTTACGTTTACGTTTATATTCAATTCCATATCTTTCGTACGCAAGGGCGTGACGCCAATACCCAATTCCACGCCACTATTTCGCATCGATCCCAGATTCGCCAACATTTTATTATAAGCGAAAGGCGGAACGCTTACATCGTATAAATACAACATATCATCCGTCTTGGAATTATAATAATCTACGGCGAGAATAAAACGATTGTCGAAAAACCCGGCATCGATACCGGCATTGAACGTACGTTTTACCTCCCATTTCAAGTCCGGATTCGCATTACGGATCGTACCCAAGGTAACGGTGGGTGCACCATTTACGGAAACAACCCCATTAGGCTTCATCAATCGCAAAGAATTGTAAGAATCGATCGCGTCTTGATTACCGGATAGGCCATATCCCGAACGAATCTTTAAATTCCTTACCCACGAGACACCTTCCATAAACTCCTCTTCGGTCAACACCCAAGCGACAGAAGCCGAAGGGAAAAATCCCCATTTATTATTTGCCCCCACTTTCGAAGAGGCATCCGCTCGGGCATTCACGGTAGCGATATACTTTCCATCATAAATATAATTCACACGTCCAAGGAAAGAAGCCAGATGAGGAGCCTCATAGTAAGAACCGGTCCCCTCCCATAAACGTACCGCACCTGCCTGTAAATTATCATAACCAAAACGATCGCTACTGAAATTCGTCGCAGTCGTATAAAAACCTCTCGTTATCATTTTCTGAGCTTCCGCCAATCCCAATACATTTAGTTGATGCAAACCAAAGTCTTTTTTATAGGCCAACATGAAATCTCCCAATAAAGATTCTGTTTTCCGCTCCCCCCGATAAGCCTGCCCATGTGCCCAAACCGAAGTAGGGAGGTATTGGGCGTTATCTATTACATTATAGGTATACGAACCGAAAGCCGTAAACATTAAATGCTTACTCAAGTTAAAAACCAGTTTTAAGTGCGTATTTATATGAGCATTCGAATCATCATCCTTCACCTCCAACCAAGCCAAAGGATTCGTGATCTGGCTAGCGTTAGTTATTTGATCCCAGCTACCCGTCTCCATATTCTTATGATTCGGAAATGTCGGGTTGAAAGTAGCGGCGGAATAGAACATCTTCTGTACGTCATTTAAATAAGCATTTTTCAGCAAGGAACCAAATATGCCTAAATCAAAGACCAGAAGATCATTGAACGCATGCTGCGTAATATTCAACTTGGTCGTAAAATTACGTGAGTTCGTATTTCGGATAACCCCTTCCCTTTCCACAAATCCCAAGGAGGCACGATAACTGGAAGTCTCCGAACCACCCCCAAAAGCGATATGATGATTCTGCACCAACCCCAACCGGGTGACCTCATCCTGAAAGTCCGTATTATTCCCTAAATCTAAAATACCGATATTACGTTCCTCCGCCAGTTTCCGGGAACCATTCGCCGATAACATATCCAAACTTTTATAAGCCGCCTCCACACCGAAACTCCCATCATAACTGATACTAAAAGCTCCCTGCCGCCCTTTCTTTGTCGTTACCTCGATAACACCGGAAGCACCACGAGAACCATATTGAGCAGTCTCAGAGGCATCTTTCAAGATCGTGAAGTTCTCGATATCCGCCGGATAGATCGAGCTAAGCAAATTAAGATCGGCAAAAACCCCATCAATAATCACCAACGGATCATTACCTCCCGTCAAGGAAGTTGTACCCCGGACCCGGACGGCAGCCAAGGCAGCGGCGCTATTTCCTCCAACCGGGATACTAACGCCGGACACCCTTCCCCGAAGAGCGTCCAAGGGTGTAGAGATCAGTCCCTCATTCATCCCCCCTTCATTCACCCGGTTTACGGAACCGGATAAAGTACTACGATTGCCCGTAGCATATCCGACAGTGATCAACTCATCTATCAAATTGGAATCCGACAAGAGAGGCTTGATCGTATCCGGCAGAAGCGGCAGCTCCTGACCGTAGCCATAAGAGAAAGACAAGGCCCCGCAGAGAAACAAAAACAGGACTTTTCGGATATATATAAGAACTTTCATAAGTACGTTGGATTTAAGATTAATAACCCATGTAAATAAAACTTCCCTCGGTTAAGTTTTGTTCGCACCCAAGATACAACATTTCCTCAAGATCTTAAAAATAAAAGCGTACCAAGTTGTCAAGAAGCCTTGACAAGGCTTTAGCGATATTTAATAATGTCCCTCAAAAATATATACGGAAATATTTCTTTATTCCGTAATAGATTGTACCTTTGCCATCGTTAAAAAACATAGCGTATTATTAAGTAATAACATACTAAAACTTATTTATTATGTCAAAAGTAACAGTTGTTGGTGCCGGAAATGTAGGCGCTACTTGCGCAAATGTTCTTGCCTTCAATGAAGTGGCAGACGAAGTTGTAATGC